>Ga0157364_1008458_pt1 | contig 10652 bp, 4 predicted proteins | sample AttsexASBM2_FD_111476 | JGI IMG/M metagenome (GOLD analysis project Ga0157364, IMG submission 111476) | Fungus gardens microbial communities from leaf cutter ant in Ribeirão Preto, State of São Paulo, Brazil - Atta sexdens ASBM2 | ecosystem: Host-associated > Fungi > Mycelium > Unclassified ... | reverse complement strand
CCTATATATATATATATATATATATATATATATATATCTTATACCTTTTCACAGAAGAAGAAGATGCCATAGTTTTACAGATTTCTTTGAAGATATATTTGTTCAAGTATATAGATATTACGCGAATAAACATATAAATATATTTTTATCTAATATCGATTTTTGTAGATTTATAAGAATAACATAAATCATCGCTCGCAAAATATTACATAAAATTCGCAAAAAGATTTTTTTATACTTTTACATATAATGTATGTACCAACATTGTAAAAATATATTTGAATGTATATCATACCTAAAAATGTGCCAAATAAAAAAATTCTTTAAATATTTCGTTGATCACTAATCGTATAGAGATGTTATCATCTTTGAAGAAAAAATCATAAATTCCCTTCTGGTGGTCGATCATATACTTTCGTATATTTTTCACTCATTGAGATTTCACGTGAAACTTTTTATGTATAGCGATTATGTATGCAGTTTACTCTGATAAAAAAAACATTATTTTTTATATATGCACGTACATATCTATATATAATTTTTCTCAATGCAATATTAACAATCTTCTTTTTCTTCTTATCTACAATCACGGGCAGATTACAATTCCAAAATAGATTTATTGATTCCCCAGAGTTCCCTAGAATTCACCTTTTCGCCACTTCGATATGTGCGGTTCACATGAATAATTTCACAGTTTAGAAAATTACATGATCCCATAGAATCATACATGATCAATAGAGCTCACGTGAAACGTTTCACTTTTCAAGCCCTAAGGAAAAAATTACAATCGATTCCTTTTGATCTTTTTGAGATAAACTTCCAGCGAATTTGGATGTTTCATATTATACTGATTATAAAAAAAGATCTTTTAAAATTCTTTTACAATGTTAAAAATATAATTTGAAAAATAAAAAATATTTTTGAATGAAAATGGTATAAACAGCAATATTTTTCTTTTTATCTAGTCCGTCTAGTGCATAGTAAAGACCAAGTTTTTATAGTTTCTGAAAACCTGGGTAACAAATTGTCAAACTCAAATGTAAATACGCGGGAGAAACCTTTCAGCCTCTTTTGATTCAAATAGAAAAAGGAATTATGCGTTCTCAAAAAGAAGATAAAAGATGTAGATCAGACAACCATAAATCAAAGATCATAAAAGAAGCAATATTGAAATAAAATATAATTAATTAACATAATTTTGCTTTAATATAATCTGATAGAGAAACAGAATATTTTGAAGAAAGTCTTTTAGTTCTCCCTTAAAATAATTGAACTTATTTGTTTTAGAAGATTTTATTAATCTTGCCCGGGAGTAATGGATTTATAAATCGTTTAGAATCGTGGAAGAATAGTTCCAAAAATAACATTTGCAAACTTTTGCATCATTGCGTTTTCTGGCCAGCAAGTTATCTCATAACTTCCAGGTCCATGTTCAGTTTCTTTTAAAGTCTTTGGATCTGTAATTTCTTTCATCAGCTTACCACCCATTGTGACGGAAAAATTTTTCATTTCTTATTTCCTTCGTCAACTAAAGGACAGTTATTAATACAGAATTAATACAGAATTAATAATACAGAATTAATTAATACAGAATTTTTTTTCGAGATACACCGAGATTACTTTTTAATAATTATAAGCCGGTATTCATAGTCAGATCTTATATTCAAGATCATGTACTTAGGTACAGTCTTAAAAAAGTCTTAAAAAACAAACCGATCAGAGGGCCTTATTTGCGTCTAAGACATTAAACGGATTACGAATATCTATGGATTTACGATCAATCAGCTGAGGATTAGGAACTCGCAGCTGGAAATGCTGACATAACAGTCATTAATTGAGAATATAGACCTATTCTGCTACCAAATTTATTTTGGCTTACTTGAAAGAAGGGTGTATATCTTCTTTTTTTGAGATATGGCAATGCACGTATAAGAATAACACAATAGAAAGCTTTCGATCCTATATCTTCTTGATATTTCATGTTTGCGTAAATTTTCGAAAAAAATTTTTATTAAAATTATTGAAGTTTAGATTTAGGTCAAAAAATAATAACAAAAAATTGTGTAATAGGTTATAATAACGTTCAGATCAGTAATTTTTATTTTGTTTTTATAATTCGCGATTATTTGTGATCATAAATAAGATATATAATCATTCGAAATTTACAGTGATTAAGATGCATATTATGGAGTCATTTAGCATGGATTCCAATTGGAATTACTTTATTATGCCTTTGATTTCTATTGAATTTTCTAAAAAAAAAACGGAATAATTCCAATAACATGCCAGTGGAATAGACCTACACAGAGCTAAACAACAATTGATACTGTTCTAACAAAGCAAGACTAGAGCCGAAGAATTACGGCGTCTCCGACAAGAGATCCAAAAGTCGCCCCTCCCTCTTTCGTCCCTCCTTACGGCTTATCGATTGCGTTTGCTCGTAGGAGAAAGAAACTCCGACTCGGTTGCACATTTTACAAAAAAGCACAATACGTACAAAAACTCACAATCGATTACTGAATCGGCGCACAGTGGGGAAAAAAATTACTGTTAAAAAATTGCGATCTACAGTAATATTTAAAATTATTATGTTGACATAATAAAGGACTCCGTCCTATATGAAATTGGGTGAAATTAAATGGTTTTCTTATATGTTATAGCTTATGATATCTGCTAAACAAACAAAAAAAGTTTTAACGCAAAAATGTGATCAGTTTTCGTGTTCGATACAGTCGCTGACATCTTATCATAAAATATTTAATAACTTCTAAATATTTAATAACTTCTAAATGGCTGATCTAAAATGGATAAAATTATAGTGTTTCTCAACAAGAATTATAAGAAAATGAAGGAAAAAATTAGGAAATAATAAAATCTTGAAAAATCCGAGTTGACTTTGCCGTACCTTGGCGACGCCAACTCAAAGTCAAACTGCTGAAGCTAGCGGCTTTCTAAACTTTTATCTAAAACATTTTTTTTATAAAACTTGTAGTTTTCCAGATATTTTACCGTTTCGGAACATCTTATGTTCCTTATGTATTATATTACACATATATAGTGCCACATATAATTATATCTCATATAATTACATACTCATATATGTCCAAGATATGTATAAAACGATACATTGTTACAGAGTGTAAAATTCCCTACTCTTAGCGAAATCCAGGACCAACGACATGGACATTGGCATTCGAGCGTGTGTTCATGGGTATGCCATATGCAATTATATTACTTAATAAAAAAATATTACTTACTAAAAATATTATATTACTTAATAAAAATTAATTGTTTCTCATTATTTCAATTATTTATTAAATTATTATCATCATTCAGATTCTGTTGTGTTTTGAGCAGCATCTATTATTGTGTTCAATAACGACGAAGAGGGACAATGTGACGTTGGACTGATAACGTACATAATTCGAAATACCATAACACATTGATTACCTAGCAAACAAGAATGAATTGAAATGAATTGAAATGAATTGAAATGAATTGAAGTGGATTCAGATTTTCAGAAATATTGATTCATGAATGTAAAAATGAATGCTTTTCAATTCTGAATGCATTTTTATTCATTTATAGGAATTGTATAAAGTATATCTCTATGCCTTTCAATCTAAAAATAATATTTAGCTTTTTCTGTGCACACAAACACAATTGTGAATACTGTTCAATTCAAAATTTTGAATAGGAAATACAGTTTTTTAATCCAATTGCATCCAATTGAATCTAATTGAATTCAATTGAATCCAATTAAATGTAATCCAAAAAAAGTATTTGCTATTTAAAATAGAAAAAAATTTCAATCCCTTTTTAATCCATTCTCGTTTGCTGGGTACATATGCACATGTATTCTCACTGTCCTTGCGCCTTACAAGTACAGTAATAATCTTAAATAGCTTCTTCCCCGTAGTAGTCTATGTTATTTGCATTTCTTGTATTATAAGCTATAAATATTTGATGCTTTGTTGCATTATGGAATCGTGAATACATTCTTTAATTTTTCGCATTTTTTAAGGAGCTTTAATTTGGAAGGAGCTAATGCAGAGTTAGCAACGAAACTAAAGTCCTAAACACAATGCGAAGGCAACAGCGATAGAAATAGCAATGGTAGCGATAGTGATAGGAATAGAGGAATTCAACATACGAGAATGCATAGGAATATGTGCATTGACATATGCATTCGCATATGTTGGATTCCTCTGTTCCTATCGCTATTGCTATTGCTATTGCTATCGCTATCGCTGTTAGAATTGCATTGTGTTTAGAATTTTGTAGATAAATCTAAAAAGGTTAATATTGTACAAGTGCGAGTGGAATTCACGGTTCCGTAATGCAACAAAGCATCAAATATTTATAGCTTATAATATCTCAGTTAGAAACAGTTCTTCGAACATCTTTTCGAGGAACTGTTTCTAAGTGAGACAAAAAGATGCAAATGATATAGATTACGGGAGATAAGCTATTTTAGATTATTATTGTACTTGCAAATACTTGCAAATAGGAAGGTGCAAGGATAGTCTATCCCAAGAATATGTGTATGATATTTCGAATATGCATGTCAGCCTAACATATGTTATCTCTCTTCGTCGTTATTGAACACAATAATAGATGCTGCTCAAAACCAGCATAACAGGATATAAATGATAAAAATAATTTAATAAATAATCCCTGGTGAAAATTTTTGTCAGAATTTTTCATATAATTTTTTAGAATTTCTATATAATTTTTCGGATAATTTCTCTATAATTTTATAATTTTCTCACATTTTTTATACGAATTGGAACATTTCTCAGAGAATCTATATCTTTTTTTAGAATTTTTCATATATGTTAATTATGAAACATCGTAAGATTTTTAAGACTTTTTGTAAGTATAATTTCTGATGAAATATTACTGTACAAAATCTAAAAAATTTAAAAATATTTTTTAAAAACTTATGGGATGAGAAATTTCAGAATATTTCATTTGTATGAAAAGTTCTGAGAGAAAATGTAAACTTTCCGAATATTTCTGAGTATTTGTAAAAAATGTTCCAATTCGTATAAAAATTATGAGAAAAATTTTCATCAGGAATAGAGAAACAATTAATTTTTTATTAAGGGGGAAAACTCATATAGAAGGTTGAAAAAAAGGTAATTTTTTTTCATAAATTAATAGTACATAACATATAGAACAAAATGTCAAAGCCTAGAACTGAATTCGAAAATTTAAGGTAGTTATACAGCTATTAGCGGCATGTTGTGCCGAGCGGTGTAAACACGCGTCGCCCTTCCTATCAATTTCTTTGTAGTTGCTCGAAAAGAGCAACAGGCGGCTTTATTATTATATTTTGAGGAAAAAGAAAAATTGATATACGAATCTGGTATGCAGATTAGCATAAAACAGTTTAAATTTCTAAAAAAATATTATTTTTTTCTATCAAAAAAATTCGCGTTTTTCTCGAAATGACAATTTTCGAGCGGCGTGGAATGTAGTTCAAACAATTTTTAAACAACGAACTACTCCTTGCGTACACATATTCTATATGTTCTTCACAGTATAAACTTATTTTTATATAAATATTTTTGAAATAAACAATTGTTTTTTACTATCATTTATTTTAAAACGCAGCTTTTTTTGAAATATCACTATTTTTTTATTTTTGCCTTTTTTAACTTAAAAATATAGGTTCATGTATTGAATGTATATTCATTAACTAACATTTTTATTTTGAATTTTTCATTTCAGAAAAGGATAGCAATCCCTACACTCCACCGTGCGAAGCAACATTTTTTTTAATAGTTGGACATACATCCTTATAACATTAATATTGATAACATTAACATTAATATTTGAATATATATTATAAAAATAAAATTTTTTATCAAATCTACAATTAAATAATAAAGTATATTGAAAATTTCAAAGAGATTGATTCAATATATTCTTGACAATAAATTCTCGAAAATTGATGAATTTTTAGCTATTTATTTGAGTTTTCTCCCTTAAGTTGCATGTCTCGGGTTACTAAAAGTTAATTGCTTATCGCTTTCTTCAATATCAAGCTTGCTTTTTTTTAAAAAACCCAACATTTTCCACATAAAATGTCACAACAATTTGTTGTTTTTGGTCGTACATTACTTTCTGTGAACTGCATCTACTCATTTAAATGTTTTTACAATATTATAGGAACTTTATGTTCTATATGAAAACAAAAAATAACATATCAGGCTAATGCAAAAGCAGATATAAGTTTATCAAAGTGTGCTTTATCGTAACAGTCGCGTTAACTGTCTCCCTCTCATTGACGCTCTTGTAAATTCCATTCTCTTCACATATGCTCACTGGAAAAAGTATCAAGGATAAAATCAGCATATCAAAGATCGTGTAGAGGGGATAGAACTACACATCACTATACGTCACAGTGTTCGCTCAGTAGTCGCTCGATAACCATGAATATTAACTTTGAAGGAAAACGCATTCTTGTGACCGGCGCTGGTCAGGGTATGTCTTTTTTTTCATATTAATTTATATAATTTTGTGAATTTGAATTCTTCTGTGTTAATTTTTCTCATAAGGTACTTTTTAAAATTAAAAAAATCAGTACTGCTCTTAAATACATTGTATCGCTGTTGCTATAGTTTGCATTGAAATGTCGACTTTGCATTGAAATCAATGAGATTGAGAATATCTATTATATATCTATTATAAAATAATGAAAAAGCAAGAAAGTGCAATAATATCTTTAAAACAGTATTTTATTAATAAAGATTAAAATAAGTCTATTTGTTTATGAGAGAGAGAGAGAGAGAGAGAGAGAGAGAGAGAGAGAGAGAGAGAGGAGAGAGAGGGAGGAGAGAGAGAGGGAGGAGAGAGAGAGAGGGAGGAGAGAGAGAGAGAGGGAGGAGAGAGAGAGGGAGGAGAGAGAGAGAGAGAGAGAAAGAGATTATAAAAAAATCAATCGATATCACATAATCTAAAAGATTTTTTTCACATGCAATTTTGATAAATATTTTTTGGACTGAATTGATAGTAATAATATGTATAATAAAATAAATGAGGCTTTCGATTTTTAAAATAATTGTAAATACGAATATATATAGGATGTCTATAAAATCTCACAGGTCATATATCTCGGAAACAGTGTTAGATATGAAAAAATGTAGATATGAAAAAAATTTCAGACAAAAGTTGTAGGACATTAAGGGGAATATACGATGAAAATATGGATTTGATCTTGAGTGGCTTTCTTGAAGCTAGATCAATGTTTTGTTTTCTTAATGTCATTTTTTATTCTATATTCTTGTAGCTTACTTCGAAAGTTTTTCAAAAAAATACTATAATAAATATTAATAATTATTAATAATTTTTTCTTTAAGTACTTTTCGTGTCGAGAATTGAAAGTTACAATACCGCTGGCATTAGTATTATCCAAGATGTCCGACCGATGGCTAAAAACCTTGAATGTTGTTTAGGATCATTAGTTAACATTTATCATCAAAGCTATTGGAGGTTGTAGCTCCTATTTTCATTTTTGCACTAAAAATTCATGTTTAGAGATAAGAGAATCATAGCCTTGATCTGACAATTATTATCCAGGTCATGAATCTCTGAACAACATTCAAGAGATTTTCAACTGCCGATCGGACACTTTGGACAATGATAATACCAGCTGTACTGTAACTTTCAAGCCCTATAATTCGAAAAGTACTTAACGAAAAAATATTTTATTATACAATGTTTTGAAATGCTCTCGAAGTAAGCTACAAGAATATGTAATAGAATATAAATATAATAAAATATATAATAAAAAAATGAGAGGTTCCATTTAAGAAAATAACAGTCACATTAATCTAGTTTTTCAGAAAGTCATTCAAGATTAAATCCATATTTTTATCATATGTCCCCCTTAATGTCCTATATAACTTTTGTCTGAGACATTTTTCATATTTATAAAGCCGTTTCCGAGATATATGGCCGGAGTGGGACTTTATAGACATCTTGTATATATATATGTATAGATATTTTATTTTGTGGTAAAGTATATATTTTCTTATCATAATTGTATACAGGAATCGGGAAGGAAATAGCTCTTCGTCTCTCTAAACATAAGGGACAAGTGTTTGCACTCTCGAAAACAAAACAAAACTTAGATAGCTTGGTGGCGATTGATCCGAAGATTCAACCTATTTGCGTCGATCTTCGTGATTGGAATGCGACTAGAAAGATTGTTCAAAGTATCCTGCCAATCGATCTATTGGTCAACAACGCTGCTGTTGCGTGTCTTACACCATTTTTGGACGCTACGCCCAACGAATTTGATTTAACTTTCGATGTCAACGTGAAAGCTGCATTCAATGTGTCCCAAATTGTAGCCAAAAACATGATCGAACGCAAATGCAGTGGTAGTATCGTAAATATATCGTCGCAAGCTGGACAGGTAGCATTGAAGGATCACACCGTTTATTGCATGTCAAAGGCAGCTCTTGACATGTTGACGAAGTAAGATATATAATTATTAATATCTTCATAATCCAAAGCTTGATGTTTAATCAATATATTTGGCAATTAGCAAAAATTGAAAATTTATTGTGAATCAATGTATGCGCATATAGCTGTTGAAAAAAATGATCAAAAAAATATAATGATTAAAAAACTTTTATTACTTATGATCATTTTGGAGTCATTTTGACATCATTTTGATATCATAATAATGACTTGTTCTGCTTGGGTTCAATTAAATTTTCCATATTGATAAATTTAATGTCGACTTTTTTTTATTTGGAAAAGATTTAATTAAAATTTTATTAAAATAAAATGTAAAATAAGATGATATATGTACTTATTTTTATCTATTAAGGTTTTTCAATTCTGAATTTTTATTTTCAGTCTTTTATTATTTAACTCTGTATTGACTATCCAGTATTTTCGAAAAAAGTTGATTTTAAATTCATCGAAGATGTCTTTTTTTTGGAAACATGTTAGTTTCTCACTTTGTGATATTTTCAGGATGATGGCCCTTGAAGTGGGGCCGCACAACATAAGAGTCAATAGTGTCGGTCCTACAGTTGTGATGACGGAAATGGGAAAATTGGGTTGGAGCGATTCGCAGAAAGCACAAAGTATGATCAACAAAATTCCGCTCGGTCGATTCGCTGGTACGTATATATTTTAATCAAAAGAGATTTAAGAAATTAAAGAACTTAATTTAATTCATTACTTTTTCCATCAAATTAATATACCTATGAGATAAATTTTATCCGTGTGAACAATTCGTAAATATTACGCTCTATAATACGGAATCTACAATATATAATAATAGAAGCCGTAGCAGTTGTAAAGTTTTAAGTTGTAGAAAATCATAGTCGATTATTCTTCTCATATTCGATCATGATGGTTGATTAATTTTCTATGACTTAAGACTCTACAACCGCTACGACTTCTATTCTGCATTAATGTTCGTAATTCGTAATTCGTTTGTCATTCGTAATCTATAATATTCACATAATTTAAATCTGTAATGTACAAATTTGTAGAATGAATTTTGAAATATCCCTGGTGGAAAAAAAATTGTTACGATAAAGTATAGAAAAACTACATAAATTTAGATAAGATCTTAGAAATTCTTATTTTTTGTAGATATTCGTAATGGGACGTAGAAATAAATAGAATGGTATTATTTGAGAGCGGAGAATTTCTAGGTTTTTTTCAAACAACACCGATCTACGTCCCATTACGAATATCTATGAAAAACTAATAATTTCGAAAATGTCTCAATCTTGTCTCAATCTATGGTATATAGTTTTTGTAAAAGTTTTTTCACCAGAGATACAGTAATCGTCTTACGAATTAAAACATATCGTTCGTTAATTCGGGATTATTCCACATGATTAATTACGTAACATTGCATCACAAGTGTTTTATCATTCACATATCACTAAATGTATGTTTTCGTATCAACATAACGTGTTGATATACATAATGATATGATCGATCGGTAGTAAAAAGAATGTAGATAACTGACAACATTCGACATTCCATACAGCACAGAAACTTGCAGCATCATTGCAGAAACATTGCAACATTACAGATTGCGTTGTAATATCATTACAACATTGTAGATATCAGGAATTGTAATATACAGGGTCGAATATGTAAAAGCGGGCACGACTGATTCCTTACGAAAAAATAATAGGTTCAACGAAGTAGCTGCAACATATGCAGTGATTTTCAAACTCGATTTTCTCGAAAACTAAGCAGAAAATCGAAAAATTTTATTCTATATATTTTTTTTATTTTTTCATAAAGAATCACGTCGTAGCCGCTTTTACATATTATTCGACCGGACTCGGCATAATACATATTATTATTAAGATTTCAAATCTTGCAGCATTGTTACAGAAACATTAAAAATATTTTGGCTTTTGAGTAATGAACTGCTGTCACATATGGAAACATACACCAATTACACGTTATATGATTGTTAATTATTTCCATTAATTTAAAAATTATAATGTTCGTTGAAACATTTTGTTGTCGCCGTCACACGACAAGATTTTTCAAACTTTATAATCAACTCTTATATTTTTTGAAATATTTAAATTAAAAAAATTCTTTAAATATTATTGCAAAGAAAATGAAATAGAATGCGTGAAGTTACTTAT
>Ga0157364_1008456_pt1 | contig 10653 bp, 4 predicted proteins | sample AttsexASBM2_FD_111476 | JGI IMG/M metagenome (GOLD analysis project Ga0157364, IMG submission 111476) | Fungus gardens microbial communities from leaf cutter ant in Ribeirão Preto, State of São Paulo, Brazil - Atta sexdens ASBM2 | ecosystem: Host-associated > Fungi > Mycelium > Unclassified ... | reverse complement strand
TGCGAAGAGAATATGCGATTAAACTTTCAAGTATGTATATATATATATATATATATATATATATATATATATCAAGTATATATCATGTATATATATATATATATATATATATATATATGAGACACTATATATGAGTCACATTTCTTTTATGATACTTGATATTTGATTCTTTTGATATATGATTTTCTTCACCAAATCTAGGGAGAAACAAATTATTATCCACGACTGTACTTTGGGAAATACGAGGAAGCTGCTTTTGTATCTGCTACAGAGCAAGATAAGTCGTTATCAAAATTGAATCATTAACTTCATTACGAGCGCGAGTATGACGAACAGTGATGCCCATAATATCATCGGTAGATAATTATAATTATCACTTGTCTCGCGGATAACTGTGCAAGAAATTCAAAGTATCAATTTGTCGAGCGGCTTCGATGCGCTCCCTTCGTGACCGAAGAAATATTCGTCAAGTATGGAGAGATCGGAAGCAAATTGGAAATCGTATAACTACGTTAGATGGTCCTCTCGGACTTGCAATTAAAGCGCGCTCAGGAATGGACGCGTCGATGCGTTTCGATTAAAAAGCAACCGTCTCGCGTGAAATGGCAATCCAAGTTTGCTAATCATAATTCAAGCGTACTTTCGACCGGTAAAATATGACGGAACAACTAGGTGCCGCGCGGGCGCCATAAATTAGTCTCTAAATGCGGCGCACTACGTAAACTTATATGCGGCACGAATCCCGGAGGGAAAAAGGCGATGCACCCGAGCGGGTCTCGAATCCATGAATTAAGTTATTGCCCACTAATCGGCTTCTGAGCTGCGCGCGAGGGTGATATATACTTGATCGTAAAGTTAAACTTCATTCCACATTCCGTGTCCGACGGTCTCTTTAAACACTCCGTTATGTGTAAGTGGTCAGCCAGTCGCCATCGCCTAGCTCGCCTTTTATGACTCTATCGCGATATGACACAACAACGGGGTTAAGTCGAGAAAACCTGAATGCGACGGCTACTGTGCCAAGATGGACGCGACCTGCAACGACTTTATGCCTGCGGTAAGCCGGTCTTAAGCTGGGATTAGTCCCCTTACGTGCGCCGAAAAGTCAAGGAACTTGACGTGTTCTATGGCAATAACTCGTTTCGCGCTCAAATCTAGCAATCCAAAAGCGTTTCTATAATCGTGCGAGATTTATCAAGTTGGAAAAATAAAGTCACTGAAATTTATTATGAAGATTGTCAAGTAAAATATCTTCATTCTCCTTATAATAAAACAATTTTCTTAAGAAAACTTAAGAAAACATAGAGGCTTTAAATGAAAAATCTGTTTCTTATTAATCCAATAAATCACTTTATATAAACAGTTATATAGACATCTTTGTGCAGTATTGATTGATCGCATCTGTGTATCAAATAATAAAAAGATAAACGTGCCGCATTGTACAATAGTCAACAATAGTACAATTGTCACGTTTCTATTACTCGAGCTGTGATTCTTTTCCAATACTCAATATAACGAACAGAGGTATATGACACAATAAAAGTTCGAGACGTCGTGACATACTTGGAAGAAGAGCGATACTTATCTGTGCCAGAAATGGATGAGATTAATAACTACATACATACCAATATCCGCGATAAAAAAGTTAACGCTTTTTCTCGCTGACAATGGCTCCTTTCGTACAACCAGAAGACGAAATCTCGAAACTCGATCAGCTATGCGGCGAGAGTCTTTCGTCCGAACAGACCGATGGTCCAATAGAAGATCTGCGGAGATTAGATCGGATTGGCCCTTTCTGCGGAGCCGGTGAACGATCGGCATTGTCCGTCTTAAGTACCTTCGACCACGCATCGATGATGTCGACAGGAATTGCGTGAACACCTCAGGATGTTCGTTTAAATTCGGCTCTCCCAATGGAGAGCCTCATCTACCTCTTACGTCTCTCGCACTCGTGCTGTATCTCGAGCTTCTATCGATGTATATATAACATTTCTTTAATTACAAACTGCCTCCGTGAGCTCCCGTTGGCCACGTGGGGTTCTTCGTCAGAGAGAACATCTTCTGCGACTTGCGACGACTTCCATTGTGCCCTTCAAGTCGCTTCTAAATCGCAAGCTTCATGAGCGGCTTTTCAAAGTTCTGCTTCCTGCTCGAGGGCTAATGTGCATCACGACGACCGTCATTAATTAACCTCGTATTTTAGCGACGGTTCGTAATGAGTTCCTCATTGGGAGCAGTAAGCAGGAAGCTTTGCTTATATTAAACTTGTCAAGTGTTCATGCCATAACGTAAATTTATTTAAACTGTTAAAGACCTATGTGTATTTTAAGATGTTTTTTCCTCTTATTGTAAAACTTGATCGACTAGCAGATATAAATATTTTTGTTGACATGAAAATCGTCCATTCACATGACACAATTCAATGCAAATTCATATATACGACACACATATTGATCGATCACCGAACAGATATTATTTGCAATCGACAAGATCCTGGTTACATTGTTTTAAACGAACCGATTTCCAAGGTAGGAAAGTAGACAGACAAACGAAATAAAGTGCGATCATCGAGAATCGAAAGGTAGCCGACAGAGACTGATACGAGGGACGTCGACACGCTCTCATACACAGGTACGCGAAAGTAACGCACGTATATATCGCTTTAGAATGGAGGTGCATGAAGGTAACGACATAATTCATTAACAATTCGATTCACGGGGAACAATCGGATTCATTAGTACTCGTGGCGTAGTCTTCTCTTCCCGACCGCTCCTCCGTCAGTCAGTCCGTCTGTCCATCTTCTCGTCCGTCTTCTCGTTCGTCCCTGAGAGATATAAATACGTCTCTTATTGCCCGGCTCGCTCGATTATTCGTTTTACCAATCAACGCTCGCGGTTGTATCTCGCTCCGGTGAGCGAGACCGCATCCACAGAATCTCGGATCGATGAACGAACCGAGGGGGGGAATCCCGCCCGTTTCTATTCGAGAAGCTCTTCTCTTTGCCCGCTCTCACCGGTGGCTTCTTTCTCCCGTGCGTCCACCTCCTCCGCCTCTATCTATCTCTCTGTCGCGGCACCAGATGATAGACGCAAGGCCTACTATATGGCCTGGTCGGCCAATACATCTTGCGCCAGGAAGATAAATACTCGAGCGAGTACTCGGTTGGATTTAGACGAACAATCGGCTAATGATGTCAAGGTTGAAAAGTCGCTTCGTTAAGGTAACGAAGCAATTTCGAAGGTCCCCTTTCGCGGATCCCACCTATTCTCTCCTTCTCTTTGCAGGATCTTGTTTGCGTGCCAATGCACGAGGTGGTCTTCCGCGTTTTACATAATTTTAATATCCTTCGACAGTTGCATCTCGACCGAAGGAGAAGCCATTTTGCGGCCACGGGCTACTTTATGTCTGAATGGCGTCGGCCATTTGTTTCCCGCACGCACGAATAAAGGAATCGATTATGTCGACCATCGGGCCCCTCGCGTGGTACTGAATGGCCGTCGATTTACTCGGGGTATATTGGCGCGCACCGCCTCTGACAACTCGGGTGTGGACGCCTTAAACGTATGCAGATTGCCCGAAGCATGATATTTCGCCGGTGCCTCGCGTTCACGCGACAAGTAAGACGTCCACGTTTTATTAATGTACCATATTTGTTGCCAGAGAGCGCGAGGCTGTAGATATTTAAATATAACGCCATTTCGCTCGAAGATTAACATAAATTTCCGAGTACATTTTTAATAGCCACACCGACAACCTGTCACCTTGTTTAAGTATTTAAAATGATGCATGATTATATTTTTCTACCATTCTCTTGCTTTCTTTGTAGTATGTAACTTTTCGCACAAACAAAAGATTTGGTAAAATATCCCAAAGTAATAATAATCTCTTTTGATAGTATAAATAGTGATCTATTTTAAAATATAATCCAAGTCGATATCTTAGATAAATATAAGCGTTGGGATAGAATGAATTTTGCAGAAAATCTGTTTCTTGAAATATTATTCAGATCATTCTCACGAAATAAACAGTTTATATAATCGTCTGTGCAGCTCGATTAAATTCGCGATTTCTAATAGCCGCTTGGAAAACCAGCCTCGTAGACAGCGAACACTCAGCACAAATGAACCCCCAGCAGCTCAAAAGCCTCGACTGGCTGCTCTGTGGGATGATGCGAGGAGAAGGCGCGTATGAAAAGGCAAGTGCGGTAGTAAAAACGCACAGGTGGGAGGATTAGCCCGTCTCAGAAGAGACAGAGAAGGGATAAAAAAAAATCTCGCTGCACGTTGAATACATTCGGATTTCGTGCAGACGCAATGCGGCAGCGGTGTCCGATGCAATGCCCGTCCGGTCCGTCCATACGCTCCCGCCGGTCCATCCATCCATCCTACCATCTATATCCTCGCTCGCGGGCCATTCGCACTTTGCCAAGCAATCCTCATTCCCATTTATCACCTCTTCCTCCGCCGCTCCTTCTTTTCTATCAGCCCGTTCTTCCTCGGCGCGTCCTTCTTTTTTAAACCCTTCGACTCCAATTGGTTTCTTTCGAGACCTCTCATTCGAACGCCTTTCGTCCTCTCTTTATCCATCTTCCTCTCTGCCTCGCGCTTCTTCCCGCGAGTCTTTGCTCTCTTCTCCTCTCCTCTCTCTCTCTCTCTCTCTCTCTCTCTCTCTCTCTCTCTCCTTTTCTCTGTCTTTGTCGTACGAGTACGAATTTGTTCTCTTGTACTGTCTCGTCCGGTCCAACGCACTTTCTTATTCCTGGTTACCTTGGGGAAGGGGATTCGCGAAAGAAAGGCGTACGGCGACGTTTGAAAAGGGAGCTGCCGAAACATCGGACGGAACCAGACATTTGCACGCTTTATTGCACATGAGGAGAATCATTCGTGATCTGACAGCGTGGAAAATCGATCGTTAGAATCGCCTATTATTACAATTCTATTATTCATCACAATCACCGAGCATATACAAAAATAAACAATCTACATTCTATCCAATAAACTGTATAAGCAATCAATTTAATACAAAAATTTAAAGTCTACACTTATACACAGACAATAACGTTAATTGTTTTAAAAATTAACAAAATGATGAATAAAAGTATTAAAGTATTTTTACGAGACTCACTTCTGTTCCCGACGTGACTAAGCTTAACGTCGTCATTTTATGACGTATTCCTTCAACAACGAAACGTTTCATTTGCCATTCGAAACCTCTTACGAGTGTTCCTGTCGTGCCTCCATGCCATAACGGAAAATTACGTTCCCGTTTCTCTAGGATATTACGTAAGGCGGGATTCTTTCCCGTTGTGTATCACTATAATGCGGCATTATTTCCAAGGTCTTCGACGGTAATCACGGACGATTATTGTCCTGATGGCCACCTACCGAGTATTAATAAAGCTGAAGAAAGGTGGCGGCAGGTCGCCAAGTTAACCCCGACTGCGCGGCTTGACGTAGAGGAATCGAGATTTCGTTCTGTCGGAGCCACTGTTGAGTGGCTGGCCCTATCCAAGCCCTAAGGGAATATCATAAGGGAATCACCCGCGCGCAGGATACGAGGACCCTTCCAGGAAGAAATAAGCGAGTGAGGAGCCTTATCGTTTGTGATCACCACAGTCCTGGTCTCACAATCAATACTTAGGTTAATAATGAGGCTACAGCATTCCCCGACATTTTATTATCATTATTATTTATTGTTAATTCGCCTCCTCCTGAGCCATTCCTGCTATGGGTGGTAATAACACCTCGAGAAGAACAATGCGCTCGTTCTTATATGGCGGTCAAAAAGAAGGCAGCAACGCCGAATGATTTGCATTCATTCTGATTCTTGTTGTCTTTTTATTTCGAAAAGGAAAATGTTATTGCATTCATCTTCAATTGTTACTTTTCAAATCATTATGCCTGACAGATATACATGCATGTATAAAAGAAACTATGAGATTTATATATAGACATTTTTAAGCAATTGAGATATTTCTATATCTAAAATGTTGAGCATTTCTAATAATTCCTATAACTATTTTAATTAAATAATTTTCTAAGTTATAATACTTTAATAAGTCATTATAATATATCTAATTTTCTCTCCATTGTATTATAATTACGCTTGGAAAACTAAGTACTTTATAATGACTTATTAAAGTATTACAACTTAGAAAATTATTTAACTAAAATATATAGTTATAATATATCTAAATTTTCCGTGATTATAAAACAATTATCACGTTTAGGAGAAACTAGGTTCATTTACATTTCTAACATTTGCGACACTTATCCGATAATAAATATTTGATAATAGAATAAAATATTCACATCATCCATATTTAGATCTCTGAATAGAATCAGATCTCCATATAAAATATTTCTTCCCTCATAGCTGGCTTTTATAGAATATTGTCATTATAATCAATTATAATCACAGTCTTTGTGACGTTATCCTACACTTATGGAAGGCGACCCAACGATGTGTATTGTAATCATGCGTCGTCTACGCGGTTCGTCCTGGCATTCCACGTAAGGAAATAGCCATTGTATAACTCGCACAAAGCGTACACTCGTCTACGAGGGCAAAGACTGTAACGAATTTTTATTTCGACCACGCCAATGCGACTATTTAATATATAACATTAACATTAAGATATTAGAAAATCTGTATAATTTATATAAATTATTTCTTATTATTATTCCTGTAAATTCTGCATATAATAAATCGTTTCGGAAGCAACTGCATTATTTCTAATTTTTATTCTGAATTCTACCTATCCAATTATACACGTTTTGCCTCCGATTTTAATTCCTTCTTCGCACATAGCGGATGGTGCAATATCTTTTTGCGAGGATAATAGGCAGCGGTTTGAAGTCTCCGCATTTTCAATTAGCTTCAGTGACGATGGCTCATCGGTTCCTTCGGACGCTCACGCGTGATTGCGATTAGAGCCGGCTTAGGCGAAGTATCAGCGAGATATTGAATCGTTCGATAACTTTGCGCGGACTAGCCATGCCATCAAAGGCGAGACATAGCAGGAAGTATCCGATCTTTCACGGTGCTTTCTTGGTCGACAAGTCCAGAGAGAGAAGAGATAATAACTCGAGATCTGCCCGCTTACGAGCCGACGAACGTAGTCGGATTTCGTCCCTATAAACGTGGGTGGTTTTGTGCTCGCGTATTAGTACTTAAAGTTACCTAGTCATAGGGCTGAAACGCTCATGAGAAAAATGCCTCAATGTCCAATTAGCAAACAAGAGGTATTGTCGCATTCCTCGCATTGTGCGTGTAAAATATCATGAGGAGTGACATCGTATGACGGTCACACGTGGCATTTCATCATGTATATATCTACACGAGAAAAATGTAGAACTAAAATTGTCACGTGAAGCGTTTGCCAATTCTACGGGCCACACTTGTCGGCTCTCGCCTCAGTATTCAGTCGCGAGAAGCGTCAAGCTTTCGACAATTCAATTGTCACTTAAGAGTGTGTGTCATATAATTAAGGCGAAGTGCGAGATAGGATTGTATTACTAGTTCCAGCCTTTTGTACGTCTTCGAGACGTACTTCGTGCTCGAAGTTCTCGAACTAGTTTCGCGAAACTGGTGTCTGCGAAAGTTCTGCACAGTGGTAGCACAACGTCGCTTTGGTACTCAATCAACGTACATCCAATCGGATCCCTTGTTCCATCTTGACACAGTTCGATGAGATAATTTCCAACAGTTTTAATCATTCCCATGTTACGTACAGAATGAATGCCAATTCAAACGTCTGATAGAAGATAAAGATTAATTTATCTGTTTAACTTGAATGTAAGCAAAGAACGATATGCCGGCATAAAGCTGATATAAAGGGATAAACGTTAGTTTAAATATCAGCAAAGTTTTGCACGTCACACAATATGCTTTCGTTACTCGTAGCGAAAATAGAATTCATGACGACGCAGCATTACGTTGTACTTCAGTGGGCGTACACCTCCGGATAACGAGGTGATGTCTAATACCGTATGTCACGCAACCGTTTCACGTATCCGAAAAGACGTAAGCTCAGCGTAAACGTCAGACATAGAATTTCGCCGTAGCGAGAAACGCTGAGAATCGCGTTCCTGATTATCCGTCACTTAAGACGCCGCCTGAAAAGCGCGGATGCTTCAAAGCGCGAGGCATTCCTCAATGCACTTATTTCTCTACCCTGCTGACGGCACAATACACGCGTCGTTTCGCGATGAGATTACAGTCACGTGTGTGACGTATCCGCGGATTAACGTGAAATGCCACGTAGACTACCCGTTTCTAACTCAAGGCTCTTTGTACGGGTCCAGTCGAGGATTTCAAAGTTCTTTTTCGCGCCGTGTCGAGGTTTAGTCAGCGATGCTTCAATGACCAATCAGCGAGCAGTCTCTCTTTTTTCCTTTCGCTTCTTCTCTCTATCTCCTTCCTTGATTAGATTCCGCGACCGCTTATCATTGTCGACGAGATAGATTGACCCACGTGACGGTCAAAAAATCCTATCGAAGTAAATTATCGCCGACCGATTTTGACCTCGGTGATCATTTACAGCCGACTCGAACATACGCGAGATGTCTTGAGTTATAGTTCTAGCTGAGCGCATACCATAAATACGACACGCACCTCCATATAATTCCAACCATGCGCTTATTTTATAGCCGCGGCGGCTTTCCTCCTTGTTGCACGTGAACGCGCCAATCGATGCTTTTTCCGTGAGTCCTTTCCTTTCTCCGCGTGGAGGCCAAAGCGTGTGATACAACCGCCGCAGAAATATTTCTGTCGTCCATGGTAAAAACATCGTAATTCAGCTAGCATATTCCATATCCATTTAACGTGTAACGTTAATATTTATGTACAATACCGAAAGTCTGATACATGGAAATTCATTTCGTTAGAAGGAAATGCTCATTGTCGAAAATAATTAAACTCGTATTGATAAATTTCATTCAAAAATCAGCCACCTCTTAATCTGCTAATTCTGCATTTATTGCATACAAATTGCATCAATCATTGAGATTATTGCTTGTTTGTCAGTCACGAAATTCAGTCACGATAAAGTCGCCTCCATTCACTTTCAAGGATATTTCTAATAAAAAATTGAATACTACCGTCTTTGCACTTTTCCCGAGTATAAATTTAATCAAACACCGTTTTTATTAATCTCTTTAATTAATTTTTATTTTAATATTCAGCATTAAAAATGTTTCTTGTAATTAGTATCAAATAAAAATTTTATCAAAACCAATATGATTATTGACAAATTTATTAAAATTGCATATCTATTTTTAAATTTTATTCCGACAATTTCCTTTTAATAATTATGATAAGAAAATTATTGTCGTCTCAATTTTTGTTAAAAAAAAATCAACTAGGTATGGAGTTGTATGTGGAAAAAAGAAGCTTCACGGAAGCAATTAAACGTTAAAGACATCCACGATAGTGTTCAATCGTTCACATACTTGCGTCGTATTATTAACAGATGCTTCGTCAGGTTCGCTTGTCAATTTCATGGTAATAAACCACGGCATCGACGACCCCGGGCGCGGTGAGGAATTCGTCGTTCATTCCTCTCGCGTGGGTCATACAGTGCATCGAATTCTTCGGGTTCACCGTATACGACCGCGTGTCATCGGCCAACATGACGCTGACGACGTGATCTGTGCGAACGAATCTCCAGCTGCAAAATCTTACACCAAGAGAAACAGACGCGAGCCACGAGTCCAGATACGAAACGATGGAGGGTTCCTTGAGCGGAGGAGCACATAAAATTAAGCCGCAAATAAAGTAAGCCTCGGGTCTCTTCGGAAGAGCATATGCCCTCGGGGCCATGAATCATCGCATCTAAACTAGCGACATTTACTATCGGGAATAACATTTGTCATACTAGAGTGAAGAGACCGTCGATTTCACAATGAGCGTCGTAGGGCGCGTGAAGCGAGATAGAAGAGAAGGAAGACATGTCGCGATCGACAGAAGGTGCCGGTGAAGAGGGACGTGGTTTGATAAAGGAGTAAGAGAGACAACGAGCTTGACTTCATAGGCATATCCGCATGCAGGGCAAAACTCCAAAGCACTATCGTAAATCTCTTCGCCAAGCACTGCCTCAGGATCGTTGAATTAACGGGTCGTGATCGTAAAGCGCTACGCAACCGAGCCTCGTCGCCGAGACGACGCGATGGTAGCACGAACAACGCAAAGGGTAAGCGAAGGAACAACTCCCACGAGGAAGAGTGATTCACGGAAGAAGAAGCATGGAAGAAATCCGATTTTCTTGGAAAGTCGTCGCGATCGTTCGGTTTAGCCTCAGGCGGGAGCTCCTTGTCGACTTCCTTCGTAGCCGAGAACCGTAGATCGCAGAACGGGCGTTGACTGTCGCTCGTAATCAAGTCGTTTTAACCCCTTCAGTTCAAATTTTTTCAAAACATATTCACTGCGTGATATCCCGCAATATTTCAAATTATCACCGTACGGTATATTTTATACATAAACTATAATCAGGTAAGAAATGAGATGCAGTTAGAAATTATTCCTCAGCGATAAGACCGGCGTGAGAAATAACTTAAAGAAAGTATAATATATGGCGTAATATATAAAAAGACTTAACAGCAGTAAAGATGTAATATTTCTGGAACGATAAAATGTACTTTTTTCAATACTTAT
>Ga0157364_1008455_pt1 | contig 10655 bp, 5 predicted proteins | sample AttsexASBM2_FD_111476 | JGI IMG/M metagenome (GOLD analysis project Ga0157364, IMG submission 111476) | Fungus gardens microbial communities from leaf cutter ant in Ribeirão Preto, State of São Paulo, Brazil - Atta sexdens ASBM2 | ecosystem: Host-associated > Fungi > Mycelium > Unclassified ... | reverse complement strand
TGGGGTTATGTTGACAGATGTCCAAGTTTATTGTATGACGTCTATGATCTATTTATTTCGACCACCACTTACCGCTAAAGCCATCTATAGGAAAACGGCGGAAGCAAAGTTGTACACCTAATATATACACATATACACATATATAATATATATACAGGAATGGAAACTCTTATTTTTACTGTTACTTTCTATAACAACGATTTTTAAATTAATTATTTTTTAATTATATAAGAGTATAGTATAAATAAAAGTACAAATATATACAAATATAAAAATTTTACAGCTCGTTATGAGAGATGTGATACAAATTTCACAGTCTACAATGTCAAGGATTATTTTACGAGTTTCTATCTTATTTAATAGCAAGTAACATAAACAGATATATAAAAATACCGACATCTGATCAAGCATGCTCTGAAAACAAACGTTTATTCGAAAAACTTAGACATGATCCTGGAGTTAGAGGTCTTCCCTCGATTGATGGAGCGATATATTGCATATATATTCGATTAATTCATACAAGATTACAAAATAATGATGAGGTATATCGCAATCAAAAATATTAAACATTAAACATGCAAATTAATACTTACTTCTATTAAAAATTATTATTTAAGAAGTTCAATTTATTTACACTATGAAAAATTCTATTTATTTATACTATTTATTATCCTTTTCGAAAAGAAAGGTTTTTCGCTTCGGTCTATTGTATACAAGAACGAAAAGTATATGCATTTTAAACTTTTAATATAAGCATATCAATTTTTTTTTAATTTTAAACTTTCAATACAAGCATATCAATTATATTTAAGATGTAAAGATTTTTTATAGACATATTTTCTTGTAATTGTAATTGTTTTTATTTATAAGTTGTCGAACCGCGTACTGAAATATTAGACATTGTCCCAGATGACCAAAGAATGAGCATGGCAGCCATATTCCAGAATTGTTCTTATAACTGTTCCAGAACTGTATTCTTATGCTGTTTTGCATAATTTATTATTAATTTTTAATAATAATTTGGAAGAAGAAGAAGAAGAAGTCAAAAATATAAATGATAAAGTTCCTGTGCCTCAGGCTCATTGGCAACCTGGAGACGGTCTTATCATGCGAAATGTTCTAATTGAACGATGATTACAGTAAATAATACAAGAAGGAAAAGATCCTTCGATTGCTATCTGTAACGATCTGTATAGCAATCGAATGATTTTCTTCTTTTTCGATAGCCATCAACGCTTACCAGGTAAATATTGTGCCATTTGCAACTGAAATACAGATAAAGTTACGATGTATTCTCTAAAGATTTGTGAATATTTATTTTTGTATTGTTGTAATACATATATTAGAAAGTTGTTTTCTTGATAATTGTTAGTCTACTTGATATAATTTTATCATTATGTATTTGTATAATTGATACTCATTGCACATTAAATTACATTAAATTAAATTAAAATTTATATTCTTTACTAAAAGAAATTTGAAATGCGGTATTACGATCGAAGCTGGATCTTTATTGCTTTAAATAATTCAATCTTGAATTACTAATTTTTACTATATATGTACTTGCATATATCATATTGTAGTCTTTTTAAAAAGCATGCTGAATTATTTTTCCGGACTATAAATTAAAACTACTCTAATAATCGCGAATTAAATTGACAAGCAATTTTTAATAATTTGATGCTACAAGCATCATATTATAAAGATGTTAATATATTGACAAACTGTTAATAAATTTATTGCGAAAAATATTACCTCGGTCGGGACTTGAACCCGGATCTCTTGTATTCCATACGAGCATCCTAAGCCATTAGACCACCGAGGCCTTAATTAAGGCCTTAATATATTTAAAAAAATTATAGACAAATCTAAAATAATCGCAAAAAAATGCTTTAACTAAAGAGAAACGATCACATTTAGCAACTGGTGGAGGACCAGAGAAAACAGAAACTATTATTGATTCTGATATATTTATATAGCACCACATCTTACGAAAACTGGCACCAGAAATATCACATCGAACATGACTGAAACAGAAATTGAAGGTAAGTGTAAAATTATATCAGTGATACGAAATTCACACAAGAAATATAGGATAGAAATAGGAATAGGATAGGAATAGGATTTCTTCCATTTAATTAATTATATCTTCTGAACCTCTGAACTTCTGAACTTCTGACAATTTATATTGCTAAAAATTTAAAAGTGATATATAGATTATATCTATTGAATCTGATTATGTGGCGACTCGCCTCCAGAGGTCCAACGAGACTCGCTCGGATTCGCGTGAGTACCGCAGCTGCGCGAATTTCCTTTAAATAGAATGTCAATCTAAAATTCATTCCAGGCGTCTAAGGCAGGGCCACATTATATAGCCTTACTGAGTCTAGTAGTGTGGGACCGGGACGAAACGTTGCGGCCGACCAAAAAAAGAATCAGATCTCTTTGGTGGACACGATTCATATCATTTTCGTAGAAACTAGATCTACAATTATATCTACTAAATTGTTTATATCTAAATTGATTTCTGATCAATATACTAATATGTTCTTACGTTAATAAAATACTTACGTAGGTGTGCGTGCGTGCGCGCGCGCGCGCGTGTGTATATGTGTGTGTATTTTAGATAAACGTTTTGCATTTAATTTAATGTCTACTAAATGAAAGTAATGATCTATTAGACAATAACGACACGTAACGATAAATGATGATATAAAGATTATTAAACTACAAGATATTTATGACCTATAATTGTATAATTGTATAATTTATTAAACATAAATTATATGTTGAATGCTGTTACATATATTGATATTTCATGGCATGAATGAAACATATCAAAATTATTTTTTTCTTTAAAAAATTGATTACCTACATTCTCTAAAATGTGGAGTGGAATTTCACTCTAAAAAGTGAAAATTGAATCAATTTTAAAAAAGGCTTAATTTTCAATCCTTAAGAATGAAAATTTATTATAAAAGCTTTAGACTATTCTGGCAATATAAATCTATTATATTTTTTCTAATCAGCGTATTTTGCTTTTGTATGTGTTATTTATGCATTTCAGATAAACAAGATTTTACATTCATGTAAAATCTATTGATGTAATATCTATTGATGAAAGTAAAGTTAAGAAAATAAGTCGTATAAATATCATTTCACAAACAATAACGATTTAAAAATTATTGATTTACAAGGTATGTATAGAATTTTGCATTGCAAATAAACGTAAATCTTATTCGTAGATATTTTTAAATTGAGACACTTGCACATATAAAGATATATTAAGATATTTCATGATTCAATAGAGCTACGATTACTCAGGAGCTTTAATATTTTTCTATAATATGTACAAAGAGTAACATCTTTTTGTATTTACAGACATATCTACTTCAAAAACATGTAATAAACAGTCACACTCTACTTCTACAAATATACAAACCAAAAAAAGGAAAGGAAGAGACTTTCTAAACTTATCAGATAGCGAAGAAAAATTACGCATAAAACATATAAAACAAGTCATGAATCAAGAACAACATTTAGCGATTATTAAATTGAAAATTTGATTGAGGAAAACATGGCTGAAATAAAAGAAAACCATTTAAAGCAGTTAAATGAAATAGAAATAGAAATTAATAAAAACTTCAAACTTCTAATTTTGAACTAACTCCAAATTTTGAAAAATCAGTATTTAAACAAAGAAAATGTAAATTTAAGATTGTAAATTATGATTAAACTTGTAATATCTTTTAATATAATATCTATAAATTAAAAAAGAAATTATGTTAGTATAGATTAGAAAAAAAATAAATTTTGTAATAATATAGTGTGTAATTTTATTATTAAAGTTAGACGTTTAATTTTAATCTTTAATTTAATCTTCATTTTAATTTTAATCCTATTGTTGAATTGTAATCTTCAATTCACAATCTTCAATCTCCAATCTGCATAATATGAATATAAGATTATGGCAATGTTATATAAATGAAATTATAGATACAATGATTATCAGTAAATGATATGATTATAATATATAATATATGAAGATATAAGAAATTATATGTATCAGAAGTGAGAACTATTATAAAATATTTTTATTGTGTTTTATTGATAATGTACAATTAACGGGTAAACTGATACACAATACAATAAGGATAATACAATATTAAATAAATATGGCCTCTAAATGGTAAATCCGACCACTTTCGGCCCCAATATGACATCTAAACGGTAAATCCGGTCCGAATATGACCTCTAAACGCTAAATCGAAATTATTTTAAATAGAATTTATTTTTTTATGAAAACTTTATTAGGAAGAATATGGAAAACTATAAAACTTTCTTCGGATAATCGAACATCTTGATGAAATAATCATGGTGCATCGCTTTGTGAAAAAACGTGAAGCGTATAATTTTCCCGGTTTACATTTGCGCTTCTGGCGGTTCACCAAGGAACGCGCGTTAAAATGTCCGCGAACCGATAGTCAAAATCGTAAATCGCTATTCTTAACGTTGGAAAACCGCGGCCGACGGCTGTGCCGCTTTTTGGCACTTAAGATTGCGTCGCTGTTTAACGTAGAACCGATGCAACGAGCGATGATTTAAACGCCAACGAGCTCGCAGTCGGACTCCAGTCGAAAAGTGGATTCGCATGATTCGAGAAGCCTGTGAGAAGTGTAAAAGTGTCGAAATCATACTCATCAAGTAGTTCAGGATGATGCTAAGGAAGTGCAGCCTCGACTCGCGAATGGTAAACAAAGTGTAAAATTTATAGAACTGAAGAGAACAATAACATAATTTTATTCAGTAAAAATTTATTTTGAAATAAGAAAATTGTTTTAATTTAAATAAAGATTTATTTTAATTTAAATAAAAAATATAAAAATTCTTGCTTGCGCTGAAAACTTAATTAAGCAAATATCTTTCTGTATTTTTAAGAATAAACATGTACTTATAAATCTGATTTTTAATGTTTTTTTTAATAACGATGAATGAGAAACCAATATTTCTTTCTCCATTTTTTATCTATTTTACATTAAATTCCTAATGATCATAAGATCAATTAGAAGAACATCCTTTAAAGCATTTGAAGTTCACCTATTCCTCATGTATTGGCAATCATTGGAGTTCCTAATGCTTGTCAAACTCGGTATCCTCAAGTTTTTTTCTCTTCAACAATATCCTTGATGAACTTTCTCAAGATTTCAAAACTGATGAACGGACAATGTTTTCGTACTATGCAGAAAACGATGGCAGCCCAACAGCAGCGGCAGACAGTCACTTCGACCGGCATTTTCAACCACGAGAAGCATATGGTCTCGAGCTCATAATCGAGCATCACCATCGCGTCCAAATCGGGCGTGAGTTCATCCAAATCGCTGATCAGTGCTGTAAGTGCAGTTAATCAATTGATGACGGCGACCACCGATCGCTTTTGTCCTTACCGTTGGATTAGTTGGATATACTTTGCTCCAAATCAAATCCGCAAGACATGGACTGTGCCATCGCCAAGTATTGCAGGTTGCTCGACAGCTTCGTGGAGCGGTTAAAGGTGAGCGCCGACAGTGGCAAGAGCAGTAGCAGCGGCAGCAAAGCGTCACAACTGTTGAACAGGGTGAACGAGATCATCCGGAAGACTTGGGCAGTGCCTACACATAGTCATGAGTTGGGTTATACCCTGTGCAACACCCTAAAGACGCGCGGCGGTCTTGATCTACTCATGTCAAATTGCGTAGCGAATGATCATGAATTGCAGTTCTCGTCGGCCAGATTACTGGACCTGGATGCTTAACTACAGAGAATCGCGCTCACATCGTGGAGAACGGCCTAGAAAAGGTGGTGAATGTCGCATGTGTGTGCACGAAGAACGCTAATTCGGTGGATCACGCGCGCGTCGGTACCGGAATACTCGAGCATTTGTTCAAGTACAGCGAGGGCACCTGCAGCGACGTCATCAGGCTAGGTGGTTTGGACGCGGTGCTATTTGAGTGTCGAAAAAATGACGTGGAGACTCTGCGTCATTGTGCAGGTGCGTTAGCGAATCTGTCGCTGTCGTAGTAGAGCTGAGAACCAAGAAGCGATGATCAAGCGGAAGGTGCTAATGTGATTGTTCCCTTGCTTTTCACAACGATGACAACATCAAGTATTATGCTTGTCAGGCGATCGCCGTGTTGGTCGCCAACGAAGAGATCGAGACGTCCTCAAGTCCGGCACCCTTGATCTCGTCGAACCTTTCATTACGTCGCACAATTCTTACGAATCCCTAAATTGAACTTAGCGCACGCACATGATTAGAGTAAGAACTGGCTGGAAAGGCTTGTGCCGGTTCTGAGCTCTAAGCGAGAGGAGGCTCGCAATCTGGCAGCTTTCCACTTTTGCATAGAGGCGGGTATCAAGAAGCAACAGAGCAATACTGATATCTTCCGAACGATTGGCACGATCGAGCCGTTGAAGAAAGCCAGATATCATGCGTCGCAGATTCGCTTGCGAGCTGCAGAACTGAAGAAAATGACTGATTACAGTAGTCGCGACACTGATAACTTGAATAGCTTCCTGCAGTCGATCGGCCAGGAGTTCTCCACACGTATAGCATGCTGAACGCCGGAGTAGACAAGGATTCGATACGAAATCTCTCGGAGAATCAATTACTGGGGGAATGTGACATCACCAATTCATCGGCTCAGGATACTTGACGCCAAGAATATACAGCACAATCAGTTCAGCTCGTGCGAGTACGAATCGCCTGACAAGTCCCTTGACGTCTTATCGCAGATCGAACGGCTCGCAACTGGCGAATCTGTTGAAGGTACATCTACAGCTGCGGGGCTTTTCATCGACGTAGAGCTTAAGGCTGGCAAGTTTAATAACAACTTGCTACAGGCAGGCCAAACACTTCTTCCTCGTACTTACACCCCAGACTTTGGAGAGGTATATACAAGACAGCGAGTGCAAGAATTGGGTAGGATGAGTCTGAATGTTTTTCATCGTATTTTTTTTTGTTAGAAAAATATTGAATATTTTTATAGTTTTCTTTAATTCTCAATACACACAATGAGGTTAACGTAACCTTACCCGATTTTTCATAGTTCACGTTTTCTTCCGATCCCTTTTCACTTATTGCAAAATATCTTTTGTGCTACGACATTTTAGATTTTCTAATTCAAAAAATTTTTTTTTTTCAGTCTTCAAACGATAGATTAAAAAAATTTGTTAAAATCGATTACAATCCGAGAAACAAGCAAAAGAAAACGCTGGATTATAAATATCCTGATATGAGTAGATACTGCCAGAGTTGTGTGTACTAAGAGTTAATTATACACTATTAAATTATTTAAAATGTATGCTTGCTTTTTTCATTTTATCAATTTCGAAATCGCAAAAAAGAAACGAATAAATTCTCAATTAACTCAATTCATTTTTTAGAAAATTTAGAATTAAAGAAGAGAAAACTTTAAAAAATATCTTTCACTAATTATCTTTTTTCTCATCAAATGAAAATACTCTAAAATTGAGAATATTTAATTTATTTTGCGAAGTATAGTATCAATTTATTTTTTATTATCTTATAGGAAATTGTTGCCGCGCTGCAATCACAATGCAACATAATCCGATTATTGATAATTTTCAATGGCCGGAATCTGAAGAATTTCCTAAAGACGCGCAGTATTCGTTGGATTCATGACTATCAAGATGCCTGCGTAGACAAATTAGAAAGGTAAAATAATTAATTTCTTTTTTACATTTCTTTTTCTTTTGTTAAGAGAAAATGTCTGATCAGAATAAAGAAAACAATTTTTATTCTCTAAAACAAATTATAGCTGAAATATTTACCAGTCGCTTTCTAAGATTAATAATTTTATTTTAAGTACACTTTTAAATACAATTATGTTTACTGTACCACAAAATAATTGTTATAATAATTTCATTAATTATTTAATTATTTTACTTTGACAAAATAATACAAATATATATTAAATAATACAAATATATACATATGAAGATATATGATAGATTCTTAAGATAACTTTTTAATAGTTGTTTTTCATCATTGTGCAGATTTATGCGAGGTGAGATACCTATGAGATCTGATTTATCTAGTGAAACTCCACGCAGCATTGCTCCCAAGGACGTGACCCAACCGAGCACATCAGCTAACGCGAATACGACAGCCGCCGAACTATCAGCGAATGCACAGCAATAAAAGCAGGGATAGCGACAAAGATTCCACGGGCGGGCGTGATTGACTTAGACGGCCCGCCCACAGCCATATCGAGCAGGTAATGATCTCTGAAAATTTAGCATATAACTCTAACGTTAAGTTGAGCGAATCGATTCGTCAATGTCCAGGAAAAAAATCTAAAATTTGCAGAATCCATTAACACCTCGATACCAAGAACTCAGTCTTGACCTATATATTGATAATCTGATGTTAAATCAATTATTATAAATAAAAAAAGTTTATCAATAATTTGGAATAATTTTATTAAAAATAATTGAACAAGGAAAATTCATAATAATAAATAACAAATTAAATTTATCGTAATAGACCGAAAATTTTTTAATAAAAAGTTCAAATTTCTTAAAAATATCCAAAAGAGAGCTAAACGATTTCAGATAATAATAAATATTTTTAATGATCCGAATTACTAAAAATTAGCAAATTTGTTACACTGGCCGCTAACGAATCGATTTACAATGCGATTTTGAGCTCTACTAACGCAATGTTAATTTTTGTTTTCACGCAACCAAGATTGTGAATCGCTCTATGACAATCACGATTAGGTCAGTCAGTGATACAAATTCTTTATCAATGTTTAATTTATCAGTGTTTAAATCAGGTTTAAACGACAAAATATATCACTATCTTATCGTTTTTGCTAAACTTTTGTGCTAAATCAGTCCCTGGTATCTTTGATATCGTTACATTTTTTCAATTCCATGTTACACGTAGATACGTTTATGTGTCAGTGATATAGACGTATAATTTAAGGTGAAGATTTATAAATTTATAAATTTTTGTCTACTTGAATATCAGATGTTTATTACCATATGTAGAATAAAAAAAATTATCCTTTAATTAAATATCTCTTAACTAATACTCGTACATTGCTAAAAGTTAATCAAAATTACATAAAGATTTTATGTTTAATTTTTAATCTTAATAACAAATTTTGTTGATTCTATGTTTGATTTTTCACAAAAATTAAATAAATATTTTAAAAAATATATATACTAGCAAATGCAATAATTTTAATTTTTCACACGTAAACGTCAATGTTTATATACATAGTATTTATATTATTTATTTTATTTATTGATTTTATATTTATTGATCTAAATGATGAAACTGCACGATATAATTTTACATTTTATAATCCGATAATTCTTCGATGTTCGATATAAGAAAATTGGAGATAAATTCACAATATTAGAATTGTAGGAATATAAAATGAAAATATTAGTTTCTCGAATGATACGATATATACATAGAGTAAATTCTATAACGAATCAATGAAAATTCGAAATATTTATTTTTTTATAAACTTCCTAAAAATTATTTTTAATATTTTGATTGAGGATATATGAAAGATATCTAAAAGAAATGAGACTATGAATATTCTTGTTTTATCTAGTACCGAAGAAAGCAAACGAGAAACGCATTTCTCGCTGAGTCATGATTTATATATAAGTCCTATTTTCGTGTTGTAGACTTAGAAAGTCGTCGAGTCCATCCCGTTGGTTGATAGGCCTGTCACGTCACCGCGCTTCAAGTTCATGTACACGCATCCGGTGGGTGCCAGCAACAACTAGGCAGTACCTCGCAGGTCACCGCGGCAGCCATCCTTACTATCAACGCTATCTCGTTCGCTAGAATTGCTGGATCAACAGGATCAGAAGAAAAAGTCAGTCTCTTCCACAATCGTCCAACGACCACCACTTCCTAGGCCAAGATCACGCAGTCTGAACGGTTTATTGAAGATGCGAAGATGCGATGAAGAGCAGAACAAAGGGCAGTGCGAGAACGATCGAGAATGCCCTTCGATGAGTTCGGAAGAAAATAAAATTGTATCTGTTTCAGAAGAAAATCAGAAAAAGCCTAATATTGAGGTTATTGAATCCAAAGATGAACTCAGGCCGATTTGCAGGATAAAACCGAAAATGCCCAACGAGTTCAAATCCGAAACGGAGAACAAGCGAATATCTTTGAACAAGAATGACAAGAAAGCTCTATCGATATGTCTTCCGAAGCCGAGTCGAACGTTCCAACTCGGAAGGACAGTCCTTAATAGGTTCCAGCAAACAATGCGCAGAATAGGAGCATCCAATTGAAGAACAGAGGATCAAGAAGATAGTGCAGGAAAGATTGAAGACACGAGAGCCAACGAAAATGATGACTATGACAACGACGATGCTGCTTAAGGCATCAAGAAGCTGTGGTGCGGGATTAGACTCTGACGGCAGCATTTCGTCAAGCGAATACAGTGGACATAGAGCTCATCGCGCAAAGGGATCGGGTTCATTGTTATCGCTACCAGTAGGCGCGGAACCTAAACGTAAACAAAACTTCATGGACAAGTGTGTGAACAAGGTGCGTTCATAAAAAAGTGAAACAATAAGACTTCTTGTTATTTAATTCCGCAAATTGTCGAAGTAAG
>Ga0157364_1008454_pt1 | contig 10655 bp, 7 predicted proteins | sample AttsexASBM2_FD_111476 | JGI IMG/M metagenome (GOLD analysis project Ga0157364, IMG submission 111476) | Fungus gardens microbial communities from leaf cutter ant in Ribeirão Preto, State of São Paulo, Brazil - Atta sexdens ASBM2 | ecosystem: Host-associated > Fungi > Mycelium > Unclassified ... | reverse complement strand
TTTAAAACTGTAAAAAATCGAAAATACGTGCAGAGGTAGATGTACTCAAGACGGCGTAACTTTTACAAATGTCAAGCTATGGTGATAAAATTTGGTGGGAATGTCAATGATAGATGTGGCAACTTAACCAAAAAAACAGAACTCAAATCAGCTGACTCAGAGCATCATCTGGTGGTAATTCCGGAACTTTTTGATCAAGGTGGTATGTTAGATAAGGACAGATGAATGTGTTTGAATGAGATACAACAATACGAAGATCGTTTGAAAATATTTTTGAATCTCAACATAAAAATAGCATTATATATCAAAACCATTTTGGTATTACAATCGTACATGTTTTGAAAGATATTTGTGAAAATTATATATAATTGTATATTGGCATAAATGACTGTCAAACAACAATTGAGCGTCCAAAATGGCTACAATTTTCAAAGGTAGCTTTCAAAACACGACTAAAATGGTTTTGACGAATAATATCATTTTCATATTAATGCTCAAAACTTTTCAAACTCTCATAATAAATATAAGAAATGAATGAAAGATATCACTATTATCGAATTTGGAAAAAAAATCTACACTATTGACCTCAATCTCTGATCAAGTTCGATCATCGTTTCAGCATCCCCTTAATATGAGGAGAAATCTGGAGACATGATAGTGTCTCGGCGCTAAGCAAATAAAGCGTCATGGCACGAGATACTATCGTGTTCCTTAACGCAAGCCGGCGAAGTTGCGGCAGATCTGAAAACATGATTCTGAATAATGATAATAGAAATAATGATAATAGAAACAGTAAAAACAAAAATAAATAATATAGAAAGTATAAATTAATCCCTTCGTTGATATACTGGATATAAATCACCCACAAAATTATTTTAATTCTCTAAAACACAATTTTCGTTTATTTTGTAGAACAAAAATACAATATTTATAAAAAAAAAATCTCTATTTTTCAATTCCCAAAATAGTCTACATTCAATATGCACAATAAATACCCTTTATCCAAAACCAACTTACTAATTTTTTTTCAAAATATCATATCTGAATAATAATTCTGTAAATTTTTAACTTTTAATATTGAATTTTTTAAAAGTTTTACAATTTTTCAAAAATTTTATTCGTTTTTTCTCTATTCATTGAACTCAAGAATTTTTTTTCACAAAAAACTAACGAAATTTCAATCAAAAATTTTTTTGAATGTATTCTATAGATCTTGAAATTGACCCATAATTTTTTTTCATATTGATTGGATTTTTTAAATAAGAATATTAGTTGTTTAAACATTGCTCTAGATGTGAGTCACCTTGTATGTCAAAAAGCGATAAAAAAAAAGATGTGTGTCAAGAGTTAATTTAAATAATATATGTAACATAAAATTATATGTAATATTATATAATAAATGTAAATATATGTAATATAAAAAATGTAATATAAAATTAATGCGATTCGGAATAAAAAGAAATGTTAATACAAGAAATGTTATTATCTTAATAGAGACGTAACACGTAATATTATAATTAAAATCAATTAGAATACAAAAATTATTAAAATATGAAGCAGAATTGCGATCTGATAAGAGATATCATTTCAATACAATCAATTGTTATAAACTGAGGACATTTTAACGAAGAGCGAAAAACATAAAACAAGTCATTATTAAAAAAGGTAAAATAAAAGGGAGAATATGTAAGTAGGATTCGTATCATTCTGCCTATTCAAGCTCTGTCTCTGTTCCTTTATATGAACTAGTTCGGATATTAAATATGTAATAATGTTTATTATATGAAGGTTCGCAATCCAATATTCTAGCACCATTCCAATAAAAATTGTGGTTACAATCACAATATGTGGTTAATAATGACAAATGGAGCTCCTATTTTTTTTCTTTATATCAGATATATGCTCCTGTAATCTGATTTTTAATTTCGTCTCATCAACATAGCTAACATCATAATCATCGCATGAAATATCTTATAATCTATATCTTTATGAGAGAATATATCCAATTGATCTTTGCTTCTTTTTATGTAATGTTTCAAGATGTTCGGAATAAGATAATTTACAATTTAGTTTAAGAGTGATAGACATAAAACTTTTCGAAACAAATCTAATATAAGGAATTGTAAAAAATGTTTAATATTTTTTATCATTTTTGGTAAATAGGCATTTTTATCTACGGTATTATTCTTGTGAATAAGATAATTTAATATTTTCTGTATAATGGAAAATTTTTAATGAAGAGAATAACCAACGTCTAAGAAAATATTGATGATTTCAATAAAATTATTTTGTTGAAAGCGAGAATAAGATAATACAATAATATAATTTTGTCAACTGCATTCATAATAACACTTCTCTTATGAGATAGGTGAGAATGAAAATTAAGGAATCTATCTGAAAAAGTTGGTCTATGTTACCTGTCAAATTAATTATGTTTTCATCAATAATAATAGTGTTCAAAAAATTCATTTTATTGTCAAAACCTATCCATGGTGAATTATAGTCTTTTGTGTAACAAATTAAAAATTCTTTGAATATCATTCATGATGTCAGAAAGAGCTGTCAGTATAATGTCGTCCATGTATTGAAAATAGAACAGAAGTTGTAGTCCTCAGCTATTGAAGTCCTTAGCTATTGAAGGTAATCTTTCAATAGCTGAGGACTCTAAATCTTATAAAATTATTTCAACTATAATAGGAGATAAAGGTAATAAAAGATTCCCCATAAGAGTCCCAAAAATTTGCTTATAACAATTATTATATGTAATAATTATAATTATATATGTAATAATTATATTATGCAAATATTAATGCAAACATGGAATTTTTGCGGACCTTCCTTTACAGATTGAACGTAGACTGGATTGTCGCCAGAAACTTTCATTCCAAACCCAGCATCGTCCTTGTATACGACCAGAGTGGCGATGGGTGCTGGTTCGATGGCTCCACCACTGATGGCGCCTGCACCAGCCCCGACGCTGCGTCGTAGCGCTGCCGTTCCATTCATCCCTCCTTCGAGCTCCACCTCGCCACACCTCTGTTGCTACCGATCTATCATAATTCTTCCTCTTATAATATAAAAGATTTCAAAGTTTCTCATATAAAATTTTTTATAAAATAGGATTAATTACAAATAAAATTCTTAATAATTCAATTACGTACATTTTTTATATAAAATACATAATTAAATAAAATATATATTTAAATAAAAATTGAGAATTTTATAAAATTCTCATCTTCATTAATTTTCCAGAGGAGTCTTTTAACTTTTTGCGTTATGAGCAGTATCTAGGTATCATCTAGATACATGTACCTGTAAGGTACAAATTTACGTACCTAGGAATTGTACCGAGATATTTTTTTCTGGTACCTTTACTTATATCTCTTCTTGCGTACCAATATCTATGATATATTTTAGATATATTTTAGTTAGTTTTGGATGATACTTTCCTGCACTTTTATAAATAATAACATACTAAAAATTATTTGAATTATTGGTCCGCCATATTGAATCAACCATTTTAAATTTGAAGATTTCGATTTACTTTTATCAGTCTTAGATGGATTTTAAGTATTATTATTTAATTCTGTGTGAATTTATTATACTACGTATGTAATTCTTTAAACCGCGTACTAAAATGATTTTTCGATCTTGAAACGCAAACTCTACTAAACTCTATCGCAGTAATATCACAAATTAAATCGACTAACTTTAACAATTTGATGTTTTTTCGTATCTTAGAATAATCTTAATAATGCTGAATGACATATTAAATTCTGTAAATAATTAATTCTTATTGCAAAAAATATTATTTCGACCAGGAATCGAATCCAGAATTCTTGCATTCCGTGTGAGCGTCCTAAGTCTTTAGAATTGTTCTATTGATTGTATTCTCACATGTATGGTCAAATAAGATTCAATATGTAATATTGTTTTTATTTATGTCATCTGAATCTGTTGTTCTTACATATGTCAATTATTGTGAATAACATTACTAAGGCCTCGGTAGTCTAAAGATTTACGACGCTCGCACGGAATGCAAAAGATCCGGGTTCGACTTCCGTGGTAATATTTTTCGCAATAAGAATTAATTATAATATTTACAGATTTTAATATATTACTCAGCATTATTAAGATCGTTCTAAGATGCAAAAAAGCATTAAATTATTAAATTGCTTCAATTTTTCAATTATAAAAGTCAATTTAATTTGTGATATTACGGCGGTAATTTAATAAAGTTTGCGTTTCAAGACCAAAAAATCATTTTGGTGCACAGTTCAAACCACACACGTAGTACAATATATAAATTCACTCAGAATTAAATAGGTATTTAAGATCCAGCTAAGACCAGTTAAAGACATTGATTCTATTGGTTGTGTTTTCACATGTACGGTCGAATAAAATTCAGTATTTAATATTGTTTAAGATTTTGACTTCTGATTAATCAGCGATCTGAAAAACTCTAAAGTTTAAAAAAAAACGGTCAAATACAAATTTGTAAAACATTTGTAACACAAAGAGTTAAGGCGTCAATTTTTTATTGGACATTTTTAAGAAAATAAATAGAACGGGATTCGGTATCACCTTTTAACAAACTTGATAATATTGCGATTCTGCATCAAGGATACCAATATGTAGTTATTTGTTTAATTGTAAAAATGAATAGAAATTTTGTCTGTACCCTCAGTAACTCATGATGTAGAATTAACAATAAGATTTTGTGCAAATAAAAAACTTGAATTCTTTTTCATGTCTTGCATCTTTTTGATGCTAACGTAAATAAGTATATAAGATTCTAATTAAATTTGTAACTAAATTTTTCAACGTCTTACAATATTTGTTATTGATATAATCACAAAATCATATATGGAGATATATCAGTAGAGCTTAGACATTCTTAATTAAGGGCTTAATCAAGGGTTGTATACTTTGTTTACATAGAGTGTGTTTCGAGTTACGTAAAAAACATGTACTTCATTACTGCTGTGCTATGTTTTGAAATCGTTCTGTTTTATCAATGCACATGAAGTGCTTTAGTTATTCGGAACGATTTTTTGCACAGTCTGCGCAATTAAAGATGTACGGACATTTATTTATACAAATATATATTATATTTATACTTTAAACAAACTATATAAAAGTTGTGTTCAAATCATTCAATCGTTTTTATTGAACAACACATTTTTATAGTTTATTTTATTTCTTATTTTTATCGTTATAAATTGATGAAATTTAAAAATAACAAAATGTTCTAAATTTTTTTTATAAGTTCTTTAAATATTCAAAATAACTTATGCAAAGTTTCACTACGATTCACTGATTAGTTACAAAAATATAGAACAAATAAATATTTTTGTTTATTTATTGGACAACTAGTTTATGTAATCATGTTCATTATAATACATAATCTTGAGTACATAATGTTAAAAATTTGAGATTTTTATCATTTATTTTATGTATAGGCAATACATTTCCATACACTTTTATTAAAGCACAAATTAAAAAATACTAGTATTTATTAAAATAACTTACGATCCAGATAGCAAATCGTCACCAAATTTGTCGTATTATTTTTAAAATGTGATTTAAAATAATTTTTTCATAATTTTGTTATTATCATTCATATATCCTTTGAAATATCATCCATATATCCTTAATTACAAATTATAAAAATATTAAGAAATTAAAAATAATACATTTTAAATTATATTATTATACAATAATATATAACATATGTATTATATATATTATATACAATATCATATTATTATTATATTGTTATATTGTTATTATATATGAGGTATATCATTTCAATTGACGCATTAATATCTCTTAAACAGTGCATTTAAAAAAAAATGTTTCAAACAAAAGTTATATAGTTATATAGTTTGAAGAGGAACATAAGATGGCGTTATTGATTTGAAAGTTGGCTTGGAAAGTTGTTTAAAGGTTAAATAAAGGTCATTATCAATTTCTCAAATGAAATCCCATATATTTCATTGCATATTCTTGTAGCTTGCTTCGAGAATTTTCCGAAACACTATAATAAAATGTTTCTTCTGAAGTACTTTGCGTTATAAAAGTTATAAGGTTTGAAAGTTACAGTATTGTCGGCATTAGCATTAACCCAAGGAGTCCGATTGACGATTAAAATCCCTTGAATGTTGTTCAGAATCACGATCCGGATAATATTTGTCCAGATCATTGGAGATTGTTCTTATTTTCATTTTTGCACTAAAAATTTATTTCTATGTAAAAATTAAAATGAGAAAGTATGATCTTCTGTGACCTTATCTTGACGATACCCAAGGTCAAATCAATACTATTTTATGTTCCGCTCATAAAATTTTTGTCTGAAAAATTTTTCTCTCCTTTCTTATCAAGAAATATTTTAGTGCGTCAATTAAAATGATACACCTTGTATATTATACTTTATAATATTTTTAATTGATAAAGTCTAAAGTTAAAAATATTTAACATAACAACGTAACATTAAACTTTGAAAATTGACTTCCCAATTTAAAAACTATGCATCGGAAACCGGAAGAATGTATCAGCATGTATCAACATGCGCATGAAGGTACATCAATGAGACGTCAGGCTGAAACATTTCACAATCAGCATTGGTAGAACACAATATCGCGACAGGATATCAAGTACTATTTGATAAAACTATAGCTACAACGATGTCAAATTTTCCGAGGAAGTCAGGACTGGCAAAATTTTGTCCAATCCAATTAAACCCAACGGTTAAAACCGGTTTTAACCAAAGTGAAAAACTCATATTGAAATTCACAAACAGGTTTTACTACTTTTAATTTATTATTCACTATTATTAAGCCTAAAAAAATGTAAAAGCAATATGATTGTGAATCATAGAAAACAAAAATTATTTAAATTTAATATTTTTCTGTAAAGATGGCGTTTTTTTATATAATATATAAAATAAAAATGTTATAGAATATATAAAATATATAATATAAAAATATTTTTCAAAATATTTTTGTTAAAAAATTTTTATAAAACTTTTGTTAAAACTTAAGAATGTTTATTTATTTTATACGTATCTATACATCTTAACAAACTTGTTAATTTTTTCTAGAGCAACTGAATTTCTTAATTTACTCCAAACATGACCAAATATAGAAAAAATTCTCTCTATACTTATTGATGTAGCATAAATGTATTGGGCAGCTAAAGAAATTTGCCATAAAAATGCAAAATTCTTTTTTAGGACCAATATCATTATTTATTTTATTACATTTATTAGCTAAAATATTTACCTGTTTTGCTGGACAAACTGCAGAGCCATATTTAAATTTTTTTTGCCAAATTCTTTGATTTTGTGCAAAACGCTTTGAATGAGAATAATATCACCGAAATTAAAGGTGAGAGGCGCCTTCTCATCTTCAATTTCGTAAAATTACTATGGTTTAATCAGAGAAAAACTGAGTAAAACCGATTATAATCAGTAGGTTAGGTTTAATATGAAGAATCCGGATTTTTGCCAGCCCTAAAAAAAGAATAGAGGCTCTAAAAATACAGAAACATTCAAACAATTTGAACAGAGATTCAAGTTATAATGTAAGTAGAATATAATGTAAGTAGAAAAACTGCTCTCTTCATAAGCAAAGGAAGTCCCCTTTCCCTTTTCCTCAATATACCCTTGCTCCCCTTTACAACATCCACACAAAGGGAGTTCTTCGGAGGAGCAACTCAGAATCAATGCGCTTGTCGCTCTAATGAAGTAAACGGCAAAATTTACGAAATGTTGGCATTAGCACTGAATAGAAACACGATGATAATCCGCAAACTTTCTGATATCATTGAAGATAATATCCGTGAAAGCGTTCTAACAATATAACGCTTTCGAAAAAATGGAAAGGAAGCACAAAAATGCTTTATTTTAGTAAAAAATTCCACAGTAATTTATGAAGAAACAGTTCGTTTTATTCAGAAGCAATTTTCTTGATGGTGACTGCAGACATTTTTTATTATTTGAATAATTTTATATAAATAAAACGTATTTCTATATATATAGTTTGCCTAAAGCCGTTAATCAGTGCAGAACTATGGTGCTATAATAATAAAAAATCTTATAATGAAGTAGTGTTCGAAATTTTAAGCGAAATTATTTGATTAATCAAAAGCGCCTGCACAGACACTATCGTGCAAATTATTTCTGCAAACGCTTTTCCATAAGAAAGTGACTTAAAGGAAGCAAAATAAAAGCGTTTTTGCTTCCTGAATGAGCATTCGACTTCGAGTCATTTTTACCCTGATTAATTTTAATCGATAATTAGTCCATTAGAATGGGCCAATCGTTAAGGCTCCTCCGAGTAGTCGCTGCGGCCATTGGAATCGTGATGTCAGAAGCGAGAAATGATACGTTAATTTATTATTGCATGCAATTTGTAAATAAAGATAATTTAAATAAATCTAAATGAGATCGCTTTAAAAATAGATGAAAACTGTCTTTTCCTCTCTTGATAGTCAATAATAAATGATCGTAAAAGACACGTAAAGTGAACCTACTAAGCTTAAATCCGCTGTTTGCTCATAGGTGGCATTAATGAACGTACAAAGCTATCCTGGGCACACAACACACTTTTTTTTATGTGTTTGACATCTGTCGACATTAACCAATGCACATCATCAATTTCAACAACATACATTTTTTCTTTCGTAATCATGTCTAGTTTTTTGTTAAAAAAAAAAGCATATGCGGGAAGCTTTGCTTTTCTGTTTCAATTTGAAGAAATCGCCTGCCGAATCGTATCGAATGCTTATGGAGGCCTATGGCGACAATGCTTTATCGGAAATAACGTGCAAAGACTGGTTTCGCCGATTCAATGACGACAATTTTGACCTGAGTGACAAGAAGCGTGAAAAATCGGCCCAGGAAGGTTGAGGACTGTCAATTGCAGGCTCTTTTGGACGAGGACGACATCCAATTGCAAAAAATGTTGCCGAGCAATTGAGTGTTTCTCAAGCAGCCATTTCCATGCAGCTACATGCCATCGGGAAGGTTCAAAAGATTGGAAAATGAGTGCCGCATGAACTGATAGGCAGATGGAGCGACGCTAAAACACATGCCAAATTCTGCTTGCCAAACAAAAAAGAAAGTCGTTTCTGCATCGGATTGTGACAGGCGATGAAAAGTGGATCTATTTTCAAAATCCTAAACGCAAGAAATCTTGGTTGATCCCGCGCAACCATCAACATCTTCCTCAAGACCAAATCGCTTCGGACGGAAGACGATGCTGTGCGTTTGGGATCAGGAGGATGTCATCTACTACGAGCTGTTAAAACCTGGTGAAACTGTTAATGCTCACCGCTACCATCAACAACTGATCAAATTGCACCGTGCTCTGCGTGAAAAAAGGCCGCATTATCGGAAAAGACATGACAAGCTGATTTTCCTCCACAACGCACCATCGCACACGTCAACAATGATCCAAAACTACTTGGAGACACTCAACTGGAAAGTGCTACCCCCATCCCGCTTACTCACCAGACCTTCTGACTATTACCTATTTTCGTCAGCCACGCGCTCGCTGAGCGGCACTTCGATTCTTACGAAGACGTCCGAAAATGACTTGATGAGTGGTTTGCCTCGAAAGATGAGGAATTTTTTTGCCGCGGTATATACAAATTGTCCGAAAGATGGGAAAAATGTATAGTTAGCGAGGGCAAGTACTTTGAATAAATTTGTTTTTGCTTCCTAGGAAAAAAAATGTTTTCCTGACTAAAAACAGCGGATTTAAGCTTATACACCTGGTATATTCAAGTAGAAACACACAGTTTAATAGCTGTTGAAACGAATAAAATATACACTTTTATAAAATTCCAAGATAACTGATTTCCGCCCATTTATAGAACTTTTATAATACGAGATAAGTCACATTTTCACAATTAAGCAAATAATAACAAAATGGCATGCAACAAATTTCGTCGTCACTTTTCCACCCATAAGTTTAGCCATTTATCGTAGCAGAGCGTTGTAACACACATCCAAGTATGAGTCCATGTACATGTGCTCGCCTTCGGCGCGCCGAAAGCGAACGAGACAGCGAGCTGTGTGATGCTTCTCGCTCTAGTCACTTGTTTAAAACGACTGAAAATATTTTTCTCGACACTCTCGGTCAATCGACGTATATCGGTAAGGGACGAAGGGCGTTCTAAATAACATATAAGTTTTTTAATAAATTGTAGAAATAGTATACTCCTTTCATTAATCCAGAATAACATAAATCATGTCAAAACGCAACACTTTATGAGATATTTAATTGTTTACGATTTTTCATGCATTATATACCTTTCATAAATTTCAGTAGTAAGAAATTAGTGTGATCGTAAGATACGAGATCAGAATGCTGGTTCGCGATTTCAAGATTGAATCTGCTTTTTTTTTACCTTTTATCCATAATTTTCCGAAATAAGTAATCAAGTTCGTAATAAACGTATATTATCAAATATATTTGTATATAATTTTTGAAATATGGGAGTGACCCCCCCCCCTCGCTTCGCGTGGAAGTCGTATGGAAATGTGATGTTGTTTCTTAAACTTTTTTGTTTATAACTTTTTAACGAAAGATGATCGCCACTTAAACCCTGTTGAAGACCATCACTTTGACAATTAATATATATATATA
>Ga0157364_1008453_pt1 | contig 10655 bp, 3 predicted proteins | sample AttsexASBM2_FD_111476 | JGI IMG/M metagenome (GOLD analysis project Ga0157364, IMG submission 111476) | Fungus gardens microbial communities from leaf cutter ant in Ribeirão Preto, State of São Paulo, Brazil - Atta sexdens ASBM2 | ecosystem: Host-associated > Fungi > Mycelium > Unclassified ... | reverse complement strand
ACACACACACACACACACACACACACACACACACACACACACACATACATTTGCTGCAACATAAAATATTATTATATAATTATTATATAAAAATTGTGTAACATAAAATAGGTACACGTATAAACGATGCATTATGTAGCAGAGAAGATAGCTCCGGTTTCATTGATAACATTTGATGGAGCGTGACCGAATGAGGAACATGATACCGTTTAATATCCGCTTGCGTGCACGCCCGAAGTTCGGGGCACGCGCACGCGACTTCTCACACATACCTATTACCTGCCAGCTGATTCGAAATTTGAGAGTCGAATGCCTGTTGTCACCGAGACCGCTCGCACCAACGATATCAATCATCAACATGAGCCAACTTTGCCACTCTTACAATGTCATTACCGACGTAGGCTTTTATATTTGTAACTTGTCATTATTACTCCATACAAGACGAAATGAGACTCAAGAGTCTAAACTATAGACTTCCAAGGATACATGTACATATTATATAGATATCTCCAGAGTACAAGTAAGAATGGATTAAAATTTTTTTAATGCGTACTTTAAATCCATGAAAATGGATTGGATCCGAGCTGACATTAGTTTAATATCCGAAAAAAAAATATTCATGTTTAAGAGTTACAAATTTTATTCCTAAGACATTTACAATATAATAATTATACCTAAAATTAACTTCAAATTGATATTAAAAAACGCACTTTAGTGGGATTTGACCTGAGATCTCTGGATTATGAATCTTCTACGTTACCCGCTACATCATTTTTTCAATTGGTAAATGTGTTATGCATTCTCTATTTCAATTACAACCAGCTAAACCAGTGCACGAAATTATATAGATATAATAAAATATCATTATTTAACAAATATAATACAACAAATATAATCAATTATTATTATGAGACAACATTAGGCTTAGTATCGAATAATTAGGAGTATTTTACGTGAAGTAATCGAATCTTTAAATTAAATAATGGTATTCAATCTGATGACTCTAAATGTCCTTAGACTAATCCGAATTACAATCCTTATTGCCTATGAAACTCCGCAAGAAAAACCGCAAGAGACAAAAATCATTTATTTTTTTCTCAAACATGTTCACAAGTTCACAAGTTCTGAGAATTTTTTCAGAAATTTTTCAGAATTGTTTAATACTATATTTTCTCATATTGATAAAAATAAGAAAATGCAATATTAAAAAATTGATAAAAAATTCCGAAAAAATTCTTAGAGTTCTATGAGAAGAAAATTAATGATTTTTGTCATAATCTTGCAGTTTTTTTGTAAAGTTGATAGTATTTGAGTAAAAAATTATTCGAGACCAATATTTGATAATGTTTATAGTAATTAATATCTTGTTAACTATTGCAAAAATTGCAAAATCATGCAATGGTAAAAAAAACTTTTCGGTTCTGTTTAGTTCGCTCTATCTACACAAAAGCAATTGGCAAAAACTTTCGGAATACTCTGTGTATAATATATATATATATATATATATATACAAGACATCGGAAGGTTTAAGGATCATCATCGTGTTTTTTTATCTATTGCAATCCATTGCTAGACATTAGCAATGATTGAAAACACGGCAATAACCCGCAAAACTTTTTCTGGTGTCTTTGAAGATACCTGTGAAAGTCTAAAAAGCGTTATATATACATATGATTAATATACATATGCAAGATATACATATGTTTTTTTTTATATAATACTTATATTTGTATTTTTTTATTTTACTATTATAGTTTATATTTATAATATTTTCTTTTATTGTAGATCCCGGATCATATTTATAATGACTCAGATATTCAGTTATATCAAAATCAAAGAATTTTCAAATGCTTGTGACAAAGTAAATAATAACTAAAATTATTATTGTATGTACATAATAAATATTAATAATGATAATAATATTATATTATAATTTATAATCTTATAACATATATCTCATTGATTTTGTCCAATTAAATCCATTTCATTCATTTAGGGATTCTTTATATTCTATTATATTTATTCTAAAATTAGACAAATAATATTATCAAAAGTATATTATTTCGTAACTGAAATAACACAGAGTAAAATACAGTTTTGTGTTTTGATAAATCGACCTTCTGCGAGTAGATTTACCAAAGTTACAGCAACAGTACGTAGAGAAGATTCGTACAAATGCTACAAAAATATTTTGAAATTTCTAAAATATAAACTTAATTTTTCAGAAGAGAAACACGCGTGACGATAGTAGTCTGAAATTTGAATTTCATAGACAACATGGATTATAATTCGGATGGGTTTAGAGACGTTTAGAATCATCAGATTGAGTACCGTTGTTTAATCCGATTTAGGAATCTGATTACTTCACTAAATAACTTAATAACTCTCGCTTGGCTGATGTCGCACGCATGATTAGTCTAATATTCGGGCTGTGTTCGACTTGGTTTGCGTGGTTCACATCGATCATTCATTTTTCTTCTAATCAAAGAGAAATAAAAGCTCAAAACATAGCTCAATTATTTTTACGTTACAACTTTTTTGAACTTAGTTGGATTAAAACGAAAAATTTCCTACTTATAATTTTGAATAATTTAAATAGCATTTATGGTCCATTTCAAAAGAAAAACTTTTTTTTATTCAATTGGATTAAAAAAAAACTGCATTTTTATTCACAATTTTAAATTGAGCAACATTCATAATGCATACAAAATATTATAATATTATTTTTAGATTAAAAGGTATAGAGATATACTCTATGCAATTCCTGTAAATGAATAAAAATGCATTCATCAGGATTGATAAAGCAAATAAATAAAAATGCATTCAGGATTAAAAAGGATTCATTTTAACATTCATGAATCCCTATTTCTGTAAATCTGAATCCATTTTAATCCATTTCAATCCATTCTCATTTACTGAGCCCTCCAAAGTCGGCGCAGTGACGACTTCGACGATTGTCCTACTGCAATATTGTTGCGTTTTTCCCATTTTACAATACAAGACAGGGATCGCCTGACAACTGTCTCGGTCTGACTTGGCACGCATTTTCTTTTTACATCGCGGGTCCACGCACGTTTGTTCTCGCGATAAATCATTGAACGCTTCGATAACTCCAGGATTAAACTTTTTCTCATTTGCCAACGTTTCGCATCGCGAAACAAATTGTTAAAAAGAAAATTATTAATTTAAACTGACTGTACTAATACTCCGTACTCTTGTCATTTTTAGTTGGAAAGAATTATAAAAAAAAAAAACGGAAACGTTGCTCGACGTGTATCGACGCGACGATTCGTTTTATGCCATTAATAGATTCAGTGGTTCAGTTCAAGATTCGCCAGCTGGTTAATTTTGACGAGGGAGTCAACGGGTGTCATTGATTCTCGCGCTAATTGCACGCAAATATGCGGGAACAAAGATTCAAAGGGAAACGTTATTCCGTTAAAGAGACGTTATAGCTCTCGCGCGCGCACGCAATGACAATTATAGTATAATGAAGAAAATGAAAAAAAAATAAATACCGTCGTATCGCATTACGATACGCGATAAGATGTTAATCACGAAATATGATTGATTGATTGAGCATTGATTTGCCGCTGAATCACTATTCGCACTTTACTTACTATTTTCAAAAGGTTCACTTTTGTTCACTTTTTCGATAAAAAATTCACTATTCTCACTTTTTTCCGATAAAATTTATGTATTATGATAATATTATGTTTGCTATAATTTCTAATGTCTATCTAATAAGTTATATATGTTTTTTTAATTTTTGCTGCGTATTTCCATTCCTTTTTTGTGTATAAATTTGAATAATTTGAATCTCTTGTCATACAGGGTAGTGGGATTCTTACTTCATTACTGATTATTTAAGGAAGATTTTCATTTAAGCATTTCATTATAATTTAGTTATTTCAATCTACATAAATTAAACCAATTTATTGAGCGCTAGTGAATATGAAAAGTGTTGTAAGATAATAGCTTTATCAGTGAAAAATATAAATTTAGAAATGTGATATTACTTGTATCTACAAATGCATAAAACTCATTGCAATATTATATCAAATAATATTGGGTTGAAGAAAAAGTTCTGTGAAATTTTTTTAGCTCAAAATTATATACAGAATACATTTATTGCGAAATATTCGACTGTCTAACGTGAAAGCTTAAAATTTTTTTTAAAGTTTGTTTTTAAAAAATTTCTATGACTCTTTGTTACCAAGTTACACGCGGATTAAATAAAAGAACATTCTGATTTTTATGACTCATAACTTTATTAAAAATAATCATATCATAATTAATAAAACAGATTCTTAAAGTTGGAACTTTGCTCTATCGAATAATATTATGCTAATTTTTTAAATGTAAAATGTATAGAAATTTAAATTATAAAAATGTGATATTACTATTATTATGATCATTGCGCAATGTAGTTATAAGAACAGTAATATCATATTTTTAGCTCAAATTCTATTTTTTGAAATTGGCAATAAAGTTATACAAGCAACGTTTCAGTTTTAAGAATCTGGTTTTTTTCAATTGCAGTACGATGATTTTTAAGGGAGTTATGATGAGCAATCAAAGTTAAAATAATTCTTTCCTTTTTATTTAACTCGCGAATAACTCATGAATAAAAAATTGTAGAAATATTTTTTAAATATTAGATGTGGGAAAAAGTTCGTGGCGTTTTTCCTGTTCTTCATCTAACATCTAATATGATTTTGTAAGAAAAAAACTCCAAACTTTTACGATATAGATGATCAAAATTTTTCACAAATTTTTTTTATTTTTGCCACATGACAGACTCAAGTAAGAAAGTGAGAAGAAAAATTACACTTTTTTTCAGTTCATAATTTTTTATATATAAAAATTACAAAACTTTCAAATTTTTGTTTTTTAATTTAAATTTTATTCATTTTTAACGATAAGTATTGTATATATAATTTTAAGCTAATAAAATACCGGACAATTTTTCTCCAACCCAATTAAAAGAAAATCATACTATAAAGTTTATTTAAATATGTGTGCATACCTAATTTTGTTGGATATGAGAAAGAAAAAAAATTAAATAAACTTATAGAATCTTAATAAACTAGATATATTAAAATATTAAATAAGGATGTATTTAATTTGAAAATAATAATTTTATTTCCAGACATTTGTTTCATTCTCAAGTTGTTGTTTCAGTTTCTGAATTTAAATGCTATTGTTAATCGAAAATTTATCATCTTCTCTCTTGCCGAATATGTTGAAATGTGTATTCATAAAGATACCGTTTTCAAAATTCAAAAATACTTTAGATTCAATATCAAATATTAAATAATAAAAGTATTACACCTTCACAAGATAATATATTCAAAATAATAAAATGCTAAATCCTTAGATACCATTCCATACAATTTTAATCAAATCTTGTTGCTTTAAAAAAATTCACTTTTCTCTCACTATATTTCGAATACAAAACTCATACTATTCTCATTTTTTTGGAAGTACTGAACCAGCAATAAACCAGTTGATTGAGCTGACTAGAGAATAATTGTCACGCGTGAGACAATTGAAATAATTGATCCGATTTCTTTATGCATGTATCATTCCGCATGTTAAAGAGATATTTCATCACGAATCTATCGTTAATGTGTCGGTAGAATCAGAATGGAAACTATCTTCTTCCTCCGAGTGTTCGAGTCGCGATGCGAGTTAAAATTTCAAGTTTAATTAACTGGAATCTGGAGGTAATGATGGGCGCTTTCGGTGAGTGATAATCAAAGATGGTCGCAGGTTTGCGCAAAAAATATGAAAATTATCATAAAGGGCCCCGCGTTTCTCGAGAAGGAACGAACGCGTGTAATTTGGAACAATTTGGCAATTGCATATAATTGATGAGGATGCCTTTTACTTGCCGATAGGGCCGCTCGCGTCGCGTCCGCATATCCGAGTTAAGTAGGGCTAATCACCGGGTTGCTGAGGCTCGGGAACATCAAGAGTCTGTCTTGTAGCGCTGAAACAAACGCTGGAATCATGCGGTATACCTATATAGCCACATATATTCGGGACCTTAGATACACGTACCTGGGCCCCTACCTCCCCTTCCTGTCCAATGGAATGGCAGGGCCCCCTGAGCGAGGCCCTCCGCCTACTTCCCAGAACAAGGACCCCGGCTCTCCATTGTTCTTGCTAATTGCCACCCCACAGCCCGTAACCATTCGCTCTTGACGACGTGGTGCGGCTGCTTCCCGAATCGTCTCGAGTCCAGCTCTTTTCCTCATATAATGATCGAATAGAGTTCAGCTCTCGGTAGTTACAAGTCCCAACGCAAATACCATCTTCGATACTGTACACCTTTGTGAAACGAAAATTAGCCTCCGAACGAGGATCATCCTCTCGTCTCCTTGTCCCCTTGTCCCCTTATTCTGAAGGAAGGTTCGTTCATCGCATAACGAAACTATTTTAGTTGTTTCCCTTTCAAATGGATACATTTTAGGCGGTTACTCTCGAGATAATCTCCGTGCAGGTATTTGTTTACATGTATTACTGTGGTGACGACAAAAACATTCCTCTATAGTTAATTTATATGTATGGAGAGGATTATGCTTTAGACAACTTTTACTCCAGCTTTAAGATGATAGCTGATGATATATTAGTCACCAATGCTTCAGGTAATGAATTCAGGAAGGAAATCAACTCGACTTTCTCCGGTCCAAGTCATTCGTTTTCTTTCCAAATAATTAATATTCAAATAAATTATATAATATTCAAATAATTATCCAAATAAATAATATAATATCTGAATTGTTCTAAAACCTCGATAAAAAATGATCAAATGAATTGTACGATATATTTTAGGCGAAAGTCGAGTTTCTCACGAATCGCTATGAGCGCGCGAGCTTCTTCTCGTAGACAAAGAGGAAAGTTCCTGCAGACCGGTCCTCTTCAGCCTCTTCATCATCAGCGTTCTTTCGACTTTCAGCCACTCCTTTCGTCTTTCGCAAACCTTTCCACGATAATGAACTGACCGTCCCTTTTTTTCTTTTCGCATAACTCTGCGGGTTCATATCAGCTCTTCCGCTCCTAAATATACGAACAGGTGTCTCACCGCGCTGCTATATCCATACAGAAGATTGAAGCAATGTTGCTGCAATGTTGCAATATTCGAGATTGCAATGTAATATTGCAGAGATATTACAGAAATATAAATTAACAATATATTCCTGTAAAATATCAGTCATATATCTGTAATATTCCAGAAATATTACAAAACTGTAATTCTTTAATTGTTACAATAACAATAATATAAAAATATAATTTTTTACAATTTATGTAGTACAGTCTTTAGTTTAACAGCCATTTTATGATAATAGTTAATATAATCCATTTTTATGTTTAAATAAAAAATTTGTTAATCTATTATTTGACGGTCATTTCATTAGCTAAGTTTTAAATTTATTTTAAAGATGAAATCAAAAGATTGTATAATATCGAGTTTGGATACAATCAACGCATCATTATTGAATAAGACGATAAGCAATTAAGCTGCTGAAAACGATTTATTGAAATATTAATTATGTGAACGCAGGAATAAATCAGCGTCTGAACTTTATTGATTTATATTGTCATTTTTTAATCGATTTCAATGACTCGGAGAGGCTTCAAATTAAAAAGAATCACTGCGATTAACTTAATCCGTGATTAACTTGTAACTGTATTATTATGTTAATGTGGATAATATTTGTAGTTTGTTCGATACACACATACATGCTTTAATTATCCTTGCAAATAAATATATCCTTCAGAATTAATACTGCATATATTGGAATATTTTATGATTTTATTATAAAAAATTGTTTTTGGAAAGCACATATCACTAGAAATACGATTTGTAGAAAAATTATAGTTACTCAGATATATTTATAGAAAATAGTTTTCATTTTTTAGAGTCTTCGTAAAAAACTTATTCAAATAAATTACATTGCAATATTCCTAGAATGTTTCGTTGCAATATAATAAAAAGTGGATATCTTAACATTGGAATCTTACAGCAATGCTTCAGTAACGTTTCGCAACCACCATGCAATATTACAATGTTTCAGTGAAATCATTCTGCAATGTTTCTGCAATCTTTTTGTGCTGTATGGATACTAATTCGATCTTTTTAATCGTGATGAAATAACTTGAAAATCTATTTGCTACTGCATTTAACTTGGCTCTCTTTAATTCTTTCGTTATTCTTGCGAAACAAAGACGCGATTTGTTTTCACTCTCACGCTAATTACCGTTACGCAGCTTGGTAGCGCTAATTTATAGAAAAGTTTTGCTAATGCATTTGATTCATTACAGAGAATTTGCAATGCTCTTATGCAAGGTAACGTTGTGCAATGTTCTCGTGAGTTATACTTATATTTGAAGAGACTCTTAACTTGATCGTTGCGCGTGGCACTGATGTTTGTATACATATATCTACTCTTTAGACACCTACATGTATATAGGTCGCGTACATGTATATAGGTTGTCACTCTTCTAATTGTAATTTGTATGTACATACTATATATGTATACAAACGATGAACTCATTCAAATGAAATTTACATAATATATAGATTATATAGTTGTGCTTTCTTTTCGTGCGAAGACTTCAAATCTCACTCTCAAATATATCGTGACACTTTTAATTGTTTTATCTTCCGATTCTATAGATTCTACAGAATACGCGTGACAGATATTATCAAGCTCTACTTGTACTTGTCGATATTTTTCAAGAGAAATGTGCCATCAACAGCAATTGGCATAATGACGAATAGTTGTGAAAGACAAAGGGAGGAAAAAATTTTAAATATTTCGTGAAACTATATTAACTACGCGTAATGTACTCCATTTGTCGAGTGGAAATTAAATAAACGTCACATTACAAATGTATGTATATCGAACAAAATCAATGAAATATTCACGTCAGAGTCTCGCCGATAGGATCCAATACTCGAAGAACTCTAATATCGAAGAAACGGGGGGGAGGGGGAGGAAAAAAAAGCAGATGCGAAGGAAGAAATCGTATAACTCGGCCGCGTCGCATCGATGCTGGGCTCTGGACCGAGTCAGGAAATAATTAATATACCGTAGAAGCATAACGAACGACTCCACGATGCAGTCTGTTTGTTTTCGGATGGCTCTTCGTCTCTTCCCCGGCCTCAGGGGCTTGTCGGTCGTATCTCTCTTCGGGCTCCTCGACCTCCCGCTGCTTCCCCCTATCTTCCTTTTTTTCCTTTTTATTTTAAACGCGCATATGGGACTGTATATACGTGCCCCTCGACGCGCGACGACGACGGTCTTTTTAAATTTTTCCTTTTGGAAGGCTACTGTTCTTTATTTCGATTCACAATCGCACGTTTTAAAAAATACATATTTCAAGTCATATTACACGCTAAATACAAACATACATCTGTAGAAAGAATTTTACCAAAGTGATTCGCTCGAAAAAAAAACATTCCATATTCTTTTTTACTTTGATAAAATAACTTGATAAAGAGAACAAAACAAAGAGCGAAAGAGCAAAAAATCTTACAAGGCATAGAAATATTTTCAAGTATTCGTGTAAAATTGAAATTTAATACTCTTGTAACTTTTCACGTTACGAGTTATATAGTAATTTCCCAATTTGCGACACGTATCGAATGGCATTCAATCGTTGCGATGAAATTATCAAGTGGCCCTGTCTTCTTTCTCTCATGCGTGCATGATATTTGATCAACGGAATTGTATCGAAAAACGAGGAGAAAAAGAGAGAAAGGAGACACACAACGGAGCAGCGCCGCATGCCTTTCTTTCTCCCTCCATATATCCTCTCCACTTTAATCTTTCTTTTGTGACTCGGCTGTTTTAGTCCCCGTTTTTTAGTCCCCGATGAGCTGGACCCCGACCGCGAATAGAGAGAGGGGCCGGCAGTTCGCAAGGCTCGCTCGCAAGGAAAGAGCGAGCGAGAGAGAAAACGGAGACAGGCAAGGCATCGTTGCGAGCTTATTAGTAAGAAACTGGTGGAGAAAGACGAGGTCGCAAGGAGAACCCGACTTAAGATGGTAGATCGGGGGTTGGGGCAAGCCGCGGGCAAACGACGCCGAGCATGCTTGCAAATAAAGATGGCTTTGCAATATATCGCAATAAACGTTCCTCCCTCCCACTCCTCCCGTTCCTCTCCTCTCGTTTTCTCTTCATTTATTTCGTATGGTCCTCATTAACGCACAGTCACAGTCGCATCAGAGACTCAGAGGTCGCAAAGTCGTCGATTCGGGGAAGCCACCCTTGTTACGCATATTTATATGCTATCGAGCATATATCTAAATATACGATGCGAAACTCTCTTTCTCTCTCTCAAAGTAACCTCATGATTTCCAATGAAATAACGTTAAAATCTTGGATGAAGAGTCTTGCTATAGGAAACGCTTAATTTCTGAGATGCTCAATATTAAAAAGCAGAAAAATAATCTAAATTTACAAACTGACACTGAAGATCTCCATAAGGTATATATATATATATATATATATATATATATATATATATATATATATATATATATATTATATAAAAATATTTAAACAAAAAATATTTTTTTTTTTTTTCTCTTTTTTTATATAAATCTAAGAAAATTTATTTTTATATATTTATACACATTT
>Ga0157364_1008452_pt1 | contig 10657 bp, 3 predicted proteins | sample AttsexASBM2_FD_111476 | JGI IMG/M metagenome (GOLD analysis project Ga0157364, IMG submission 111476) | Fungus gardens microbial communities from leaf cutter ant in Ribeirão Preto, State of São Paulo, Brazil - Atta sexdens ASBM2 | ecosystem: Host-associated > Fungi > Mycelium > Unclassified ... | reverse complement strand
TCAGAAAAAAAAAAAAAAAAAAAAAAAAAAAAAAAAAAAACAAGAAATAGAAAACAGATCGAGAAGAGTACCAATATACAGCCTACTTATTTTCGTCGAGTGACGTTCTTCGAAAAACGCGAGAACGTCGACGGGGTGCAACGAGGCTCCGATCAGGATTTCGCTTCCTAACCGGAACACTTTCGTCGCGCTTGCTTTCTAGATCGCCGCCGATAGATCGTCCGGTCGAGGCGTTCCGTCGCGACATAACGGTACAGCGAAGGAGCATTCCTGCTGGGCTGAATCGGTCGAACGTTGCACGAACCTCCGTTCGTTGTCCACAGCCGATGATCACGCATCGGTCAAGGCCCCTCTTCTACCTTTTCCACGCTGCCTTCTTCCACATTTGTACGGGCGAGCCACCTTCACCTTCTCTGCAGCACCGCGGCGTCCTTTTCTTCTCTCTCCTCTCCCCCTCCTCCCCCTCTCTCTCTCTCTCTGTATCTCTCTCTCTATCTTTTTCTGCCTCTCTTTCTGTCTCTCTCTCTCATCTTGTTCTCGTTTTTTCCCCTGCCTTTCGCGCCGCGCTCCGACCGACAAATGAGGGAAAATGCGTTCTACGTTTAGCTTGAGTTACGCCGAGATGAGAACAATGCGTTCTTACGTCAGAACTAACGAACGAACGAGCGAGCGAACGAATGATGAACCGGACGATTACACCTGTAACGATGATGTCGCTCGCAGAAACACCCGTGACACGCGAGCGCGCACCGTAAGTCTTTGTGACGTAATCCGTTATCGAATCGTAAGATAACGTTCATTCGAAATGCCGAAATTTCACCGGATTGACATCTCGCCAGCGTACGATGCTAATATATGTCAGACAACAGAATAGATAAACACACGATAACGCAACTACGTGTTCGCCAATGTATAAATGTATATTGACTTGATGTCTTTATCGAGATATTCATGGAATTCTGTTAATTTATTATTATTCTTGTGGAAGTATAAGTTCTTCAATGTAAACCGCAATAAATTATAGTTAATCCGAATTATTAATTAAGAGAAATAAATTTATTTTCGATCAAAGCGAATTTTAGTGCTTAAATATTTCAGAATGAATTTATAAACATATTCAATTCAAATCGCGCGCCGAAATATTTCTCAGTCTTGAAAATTTAGCATTTATGAATAGAACTAGATCTGAATTAGTTTTCAAAGACAGAGCAAACCTTTTTGAGATTTTTTTTCTGAAAAGGCTTACTTATTTTCCTTTATTGTATGCGAATGTAGGAGTCATACAGTTCTCCTTGCTCGACTTAATGCTAATTTGACTCCTACATGGACTTACTGTGAAACAATAGCGTCCCAAATCTTAATGGCAATTGCGTTATTGGATCGTTCGGTTGATATCAAACGCACGACAGCACTCGGTGCTCTCTTGACTCGGCAAGAATTCAACTGAAAACATATTGATACACACCTTCTTTTCTGCATGTTCTCGGCAGCATAAGAGCGTACCTTGCATTCTTGTCGCATTGTTCCAGGACAATGTTCAGCCTGATAAAGCTACCGACTTTAACTTACACCTGGTGTCTTAGAATTAGAGCAAAGTGTACGCACAATGTTTCTCACAAAGCGCATTTGCATATAATACTTCAGAAAATAAGAACATCGAGGACGATCGACGTCTTTCGCAAATTTCAATGTTCAATAGTATTTAATTAACCTAATGAGGTACAAACGAAAGTTCTATCAAGGAAAAGTCCCTTCTAAATATAATCTATTATACTTTAACCCGTGGGAATCTCAGGTCAAAAAGAATCCTTTATTTTTTAGTTAGACAGTTCATTAATAATGTCTTGTCTTGTTCATAATGAATCATTATGAAATTTCAAAACATGGAACGTTATTTATTTACATAAGACATTGTCTTAAGGCTCTTGAGTAGTCAGCATAGCCATATTGATGTCAGAAGCGAGAAATGACACATTAATTTTTGTTACGTGCCATTTGTAAATAAAGATAATTTGAATAAAACAAAGTTATGACATCGCTTTTTTTTTAAACATTTGTAAAAATGGATACAAAAACTATACTTATCTCTCTTGACAGTTAGTAAATAAAAAGTGATTAAAAATACGTGTAAATGAAAATAGGCTATGCACGCGTATTGAATAAAAACACTTAATAAAAATTAACGTGTCATTTCTGACTTCTGACATCACGATTCAATATATGGCTCCTGAATATTCAGGAGCCTTAACTAACGCTGCATGTGTTTGTTTATCAAAATTGTATATATTTTGATATAAATAAGTAATACAATAGCATAATCTTGTAAATTCCTTTTCTTCACTATGTATATTTTCACGAAAAAGAATGGTTTTGATAAAGCATTTAAAAATTTAGCTAGATACAGCTCTAAAAATAATTTTGTTGAACTATCAAAATAATTAAGGACGCTCAAACTGGCTATTAGAATGTAAAAACTTTTTACATTATTGTTCATTATGTTTGAGTTTCAAAATATAATTATTTTGACAGTTCAATGAAATTATTTTTGATTTTAGATAAATTTTTTTCGTTCTTTCCGTGTTGAAATATGCAAATACAAAAATGAATAATCACAATTCATATCTTGGCGATTAAGAAATACTTGATGATATTCTTCTTATAATGAAAATAACTTATTTTTTTTTTAATTGCATGTATATATAATATAAAAAGTTACACATTATTCTTATAATGAAGATAACTCATTTTTTTCTTAATTGCATGCATACATATAAAAAGCTTCATAAAGTCTCTGAAATCGTAATCTCTTAACAAGAACGTTTATATCGTTAGTCACATTGGCAATATTTCATGATCGATGTCTCTTTGGTAATTGAAGAATCCTTAAAAGGACAGAGAAAGATCGTATTCGATCTTATTTAACTTGATCCCGGTCATGAAAAACCGGTTTTAGCGTTTCTTCGTTACACTTCGCACGCATTATGCCTCATCCGCAGTAAAATTTTTAAGGAACTATCGAGACTTTCCATTTCGAAATGATCGATTCCATTAATTAATTCCCAAGGCATAATATCGTCTTGGTTATTGATATTTATGGCATCATTAACGAAGTAATGTCTAAAAAACGTCCTCCAGTTTTTTTACTCCATTCGATCACTTAATCTTATCATGATACTTTTTTTCTTTTTATAAGTATCCCTTTATCCATGTTTATTTCAGAGAGTCTAAGATTATAGAATCAAAATTTCCAAGCAGTAATTTTTTTTGTTTCCAATTATTTCTAGCAATCATTGTAAAACATTCTTCAGCTTTTTTACTTCACTTATATCCATTTCCACCAATGTAGATTAACTTTAATCTCGGTTCAAATTACTCTTCGTCTTTTTTTAGTTCTAAAGATTAGAAAAAGAGCTTGAAATGAGCATCAATTACTTATTAAAATACTTTTATCGGTGCCACTTTGACCGTATTTACTTCAAAGAGTCCAGGAAATAAAAATTTCCAAGTAATAATGCTTTCCAATTATTCCTATACATTGAAAACAATTTTTGGTTGAAAATGAACTAATTAGAATTTTTTTATTAAATTTATTACAATTCTAGTTGAAATAATCGAAACTTGAAATAACCTGGTTGATACAATTTTTTGGTAAAATCTACTAGAATTCTTATTTTTACTAAAATAATTATACCAATTCTAATTATCTCAACTAGAATTCTAATAGATTTAAGAAAATTCTGATTCATCCATTTTCCACCAAAATTATCCAAGTATTTTTCTCAGTACAGCAATAATTGTAAAACAATAATCCATTATCAATGTTATCACACAGTCGATAAAAAAATCACATTTTTTTCTAAATTAATTATTCTAAGTTGATTATTATTATTCTTAATGATATTTCGTAACTTAATAAACGTGCGTTTGTAAATTAAAAAAGATAAACAGCGGCATTTATTGTTATTGTTGTGCGTTAAAATTAAAAAGATCAACCCGCAATCGGTATATCGCGTATGCTCGTCACGAACGCTCGGTATGCTGCCTTAAATTATCGCCGATCGATCGGCGACATGCGACGCAACGGGTCCAAAAAACAAAAAATAAAAGTTCCATTAAGTCGACGGGAATCCGCCCTCGCCTCGGGCACAATTTCTCTCGAACGATCCAGGTCGAAGTCTGCAATGGGAGATAAACGAGGGGAAAGAAAGGAAGGAAATTGCAGGTTCTCTCCGTTCATTTAATAAATTTTATCGCTTGCGTATCTGGGATTACGTCGATCATTTAATGCGGGCTACTTTGGCCCGATACGTGGGAAAGAGGCAGTCCAAAAAATTAATTCTTCTAATTAATTTAAATCCTGATCTTTAGTCAATCTACGGTAATCATCAGGTAATCATAAAAATCAGACGATCGTCGTCATCTTCAAAGCATTCCGGGTGGCTGAGATTTTACCGATCGTTCGTGAGAATAATCGGCATCGCGGCGGGGATTTTCAACGTGTTGCACGTCAGTATGAAAATGCTCCTTTCACCCGGATTCTGGCGAGGGAATGTCGTTGAAAGACGAACGACGAACCCGAAGTACGTTAGGCGCACTGGCTGGATTCGCTCCGTTCGAATCGTTTCGATGATCGAGCGGCCGATATGTATAAACGTTTTAAAATCCTTTTCATCCTTTGATGAACACGTACAAGCGCGTACAAGAGAAAATCGTATAAGGTCAATATCTCTCACCCACATTGCCCGGATCGATTCTTATTTCGCTTTTACAGAATCGAACAATTATGGCGCGTTAACATGACGGCGGGTATACTCAGTTATTAACGAAATTGCCCGTGTTACTTTGGTGTATGCCCTGTCTGTCTGTCCTGCTGCCGGAGAAATCCAACCCGTTGCGAGTTAATTGGACTACTTACATATTCCGGTCCGCAGGAATTTTTCCCCGCTCGCACGCTCACGCGAAAGGTCACGCAAACGCGGATGTAAAGGCGAGCGAACGGAGAACGGTGCTGGTGTACACGCGCACGCGTGTTTGCTGCCGTGATGCCAATTTTTCTCGCTTTGATCCAGAAAAATCACGCCCGAACAATCACGCGGATTTTTGCATTGTTATCTAATTTTACGGAATTAATACTGATGGATAATTCCAGTTTGACTCGAATGAGAACCCGATGATGTCTTAAGAATGAAGAAACAAGAAGTTCTAGTCGTTTCTGAACGATTGTAGTTGCAGGAAAAAAAAAACAAATCGATAAAATGAATCTTATTCCTTGGTTAATTTTAGAAAGACACGAATTGACAAAAATAAGGTATCTTTTTTAATTTAAATGGATTTTGTGTTTCTTTTTATAAATTCTTCTACTTATCGGGCATATATTTAATAAAATAACATTAGATCTTAAGTTCAGAGGAAACATTAAGAGATATTTCGTCTGAATACATTTTTTATAAAATTATAAAATTTTTAATTTTTGTGAAACTTCCAATTTTCAATGTAAAGCACATCACATTGTTCAAAATTGAAAGAATAATTATCGAAAAAAATCTCTCACGGAATAAATTATCGCTGTAGTGTTAATTGCTACTAATCGCAACGGCAATAACGCGTAATTCTTCTTCTTATTTCCTCTTTTTCACACTTGTTCAGCGAGTCAGTTTTATTTCGCTCAGATTTGTAAAAGCGACATCGAGACGCAGGAAAAGTGCAACGTTTGCAGCTGTCTGGAATGTAGCGCCGTAAAAAGACTTCGCCTTGGCGGGGAATATAATTAATAGTGAAGAAATGGCTAGCGACTTTCCGTCTCTCCCCATTCCATGTGCGCGATTGTACGCGAATACCTATGTGCGTGAGCGTTCATTTTTCGTTTCTCTTTATTGCAATACTAAGTGCGCGTTGCGGGATTCGTTCGGTTTGGAAGAATGAAAAAAAAATTAGAAGGATTTAAAAAAGAATAATTAAAAACATATAATATAAAAAGTTTTATCTTTTTGATGTAAAAATGTAGCGTGGCAAAATTTAACGAGCAAATCGAATTCATAAATCGTGTGACGAAAAATTATATGTAAATCTTATCTATTGCCGTGGAACAATTGTACTTTTAAGCGTTATTTATACACGACATTGCTGTAAACGTAAAAAAAAACACTTCTATAAAAATTTTACTGTTTCAAAGATAAGGAAGCAAATTGTTTCTATAACAGAGATAACGTATTTGCTTACGTTTCGTTAAGTCGTTAACAAAAGTGTAATTACACTAGACATTTTAACAAGCATATTTTATAACAAAAGGAAAAAAATTTTCAGTAATTTGCCGGAGACTTTCAAGCAAAGAATATCTTATATAATTATGAACTTTATCTTAAATAATTGGCGCATTACGCAATAATTTTATTGACGTTTAATTCACTGATTTGCAACGTGCTATATATAGTCTCTACAAAAAATGTCTGGAAAACTTATACTTTCCGCATAAAATGAATGTTATATATGCATATGATTCAGATTAATATTTGTAATCTAATAATATAATTTTACAATTTAAATGAACATATTCTCATTTTATTCTAATTATTTTATAAGAACACCTCTACTTCTTATTGAAATAATTTTTCCTAATAGATTTTAAATCACACTATAAAATTTTTTATATTACTTTCAGATACATACAATACACAAAAATCTGCAATTTTTAAATAATTTTTTAATTTTATTAAAAAAAGAACACGTACAATACATTTCTAAACAATTTATTGCATTTTATATCCAAGCTGAATTTATTATTACATTCTGTCTGTGTAACTATTTACGATTATGAAACTCTACCTACAATATTTTTTTATAAATAGAATCAACAAATTGTCGGAGTATTATATTCGTTATATCTACGCAACTATAATCTGTAGGTGATATTCGTCGCAAATGATTTTTCATTCAAGTTCAGATTCGCAACGTCCTTCAACATGCTTGAGCATCTCCTTGTACGGATCGAGTCGAATTAAACGAGATATCACTTCCCTAGGCTCTCTTTCCTCCATTTTTTTTTCTTTCCTTGCTCCTCGTTTCAACGATTGCGCACCATAACGCGCGATTCGCGCGGCGTTGAAATCGCTCCAAGTCCGCTCTCGCACGATTTCTAAATCGCGAAGCGATCGAGCGCAGTAGGTGCACTTTCTCCGTGCCTTTCTCGCGCGGCATTAAGACACATCCCGGGCTCCCGGGCTCAGGATACTCGATCCGATCCAGGTCGATTTGAGAACGGCCTCGCCGATTGAATTTCGGTACGAGGATCAGAAAACCATCGGGTGTCCTGGCCACCCCGTACATTTCGCGTTGCGAAAGCGACGGACGATACGATCGGATCGTACAATGATTGCAAGTAAGAGTGAATAACGGTTCTTACCATTTTACTGTTACTAACGGGCACATATGTAATGGATTTCGTTGTATACGTGTAATATATATATATATATATATATATATATATATATATATATGTGGGATATAATGTTTTATATTTTTGCGTTCCGCTGCGCAACAATGTGGCGATAGTAGAGTAAATTAATTTATATGGCACACAAAAATTAATTCGTTATATGTTTTCGCACGTGGATACAATCAGATAAAGCAGTTTTGTCTTTCTTCTTTGTCCTAATTGGGCAAATATTTCGCGCTGTACAGTGCGCAGATCGTAGATAGCGCTGGGATATGATAGAGCCGGCCACGGTGTACGTGTTCTCTTCTGGAATCTGCTCTCGTCGGTGGCTGTTGTGGGTGGGAGTCTAAAACTAGGCCTCGCATAAGAACGGGTCTAACGGGTGTCTTGCTTCGTCGCGATTGAATATCGCGGATCCGTCCATCATTCTTTGGAACGTAGGTGGGATTCAAAGCCGCGGGGGAATCGCTTGTCTTGAGGCGTTATTCTCGAAAAATATCGCAATAATAAAATAATATATGTTACGTACACGATAAAAAAATAATGTTGATTAATAGCATTAGCTCCGAGCATTCTAATTGAAAATAATCTTATTAAGGTTCTCCTGTCACTTACCATTATCTCAGATTGTGACGTCAGGAGAAAAAATAATATATAAATTTTTGCAAATTATATTTGAATAGAAATATTAATAAACTAAATGTTTACAGTTGAATAGATTTATAAAATATACCGAAAATTATCTTCTTGTTTCGGGAAAAAAGTTAAATCATATTTATTTTTATTATTATTAATTAGACAATTTATCATAGCTGTGAAATAAATTATTTCGCTTTTCTAACAATTACTTATTAATTAATGAAACAAAAAAAGAGTTTTTATATTCGACAAATTCTAATTCGATTGTAATATTGTATTGTTTTGATTGTATTGTTTTAAATATTGTTTGAAACACATATTCCATATTATTAATATATTTTGCAATAATTTTATTATGTACTTTCTCACTTCTGACGTAACAATATGAGATAATAATAGAGATAATAAATGAACAGGACTCTTAATTCAATGACAGTTTTAACGAAACAAATATACCATACTTTCGTAAAGTATTTGTTATTAATATTGTTATTGAATTAACAAGATTACTTTCAGTTAGAACTGCTATTAAGTTAATGCTGTCAGTATATCATTTTTTTCGTATATATTACATATTAAAAAGTGCGAGCCTAGAGCGCTCAATTCGAAGAATTCATCTCTCGAAGAAATTATTATGCCGCTTTCTTAATAAATAAAAACCAGAATGGATATTTTTTAATTTTACAAGGAGAGAAAACGTGCGTCCGCTTCTCCGCGCCGACATTCTCGGACACCCCGTGGCCACCTCGAGGCGCGCGCGAGCGAGAACCTTTGAACGCGCGCGATCCTTTCTAAAGCGGCTCTCCCGGGAGTTCGGAGGATGCAAAAGGTGCGGGATAAGGGAGACAGAATGAGAGGAATGCCGTACACGTGAGGAGGAACGATCGTCCCGCGAACGCGACAGTAGACGCGCGGGCCCCGCGTGCACACTGCACGTATAATACCCTACGTACCCTACATAAATGGCGACACTAATGGACGTACACGTGACACAAGGCCGTGCGATCACCTTGGTGTTGAGGCCTACCAAGACACCGGGACGTTCTTTTTGCGCGGAGTAGCGGAACCGCCATTTTACAGTTAGCCCAGTCCAGTCGGATGATTCGACCTTCTCTCTTCGTCGCGTCGCGAGCAAATCCGCGATCGCACGATGAAATGATTTCCCGAAATGAATGCGAACGACGAAAACGGCGAACACGTGCGGCTGAACGCCAAACATCGTGTCACTCCGTTTCTTTCTCTTTGTTTTTATTCCACGTTGCACTTTGCACCGCTAATTATTCGAAGCGATAATACCTGTCGATCGTACGTGGCGTGCGATTAAATAAAGACGATCAGCAGTTCCGCGCCGCGTTATGAAATCGACGAAAGCGAGGGAAAGTAACTCCTACATCGCGAACTGGCAATATCGCTTAATGGAGGCATGTAGAAAATATTTATAAGAAATTATCGAGAGCGATACTCAGCCGGTTTGATAAATAATTATTGAAGTAATTGCGAGAATTAAAACACGCTACATGCATCGCGCTGGCATAATAAAAATTCTTCATTTAATTCACGCGATTTTGAGACAATGATATAATTTATAATATTTAGGAAATATAATATATCGAGAACTATCAGGATTATTTTCTCCACTCAGTTTGTAAAAAGTATAGGAGAAATAAACTTTGCTTGAACTAGAAATTGTAATTTAAAAATTATTAAATATCTCTCAAGATCAACTTTAACCAAATATAATCTTCTTTGCTTATTCGTATTGTGAACGTCGCTTATTTGTAATTTCTCGGTCGATTTTCATTTAAGTACTATTAGACACTTTTCTCTGACTTGGAAATTGATTTTAAAAATAGTCATAATTTCTTACAAGATTAAAAATTCTATTATAAAAAATTAAAATTCTTATAAGAAATTAGACTTTTTATGAGATTAAAATTTCTTGTAAGACAAACCGTTTGTTTTGGATTCTATAATGGTAAAGGTGTAACATTTCTCTTTCCAAAAAATAAATAAACGTTGCAGACTCAACGTTTAGACACAACGAGGACTCTTTTATTATCGAAATAGCATTTCCTGTTTTGAGAAATGATTGAAATGATGATTTTCCAAAACGTTATACAAAATGCGACGTTTCGTCTTATAAATATCCATCGAAACATTCGGCTTAGGATCTCGTAAAGATCAAGCCGGAATCCATCGAGCGGATATCGCGTGCTATATGAGTGAAAATTGCGTAAGTGGGATCAACCGTTCAGCTCTCGCCGGCTCGTCGCGAGACATCGCGGCCGTTCGCGCGAATGCGATAGCGGCATGGAGAGCGGTAACATTAAAACATAACGAAACAATACACGTTATACGCGCTGATTGGCCTCTTTGGACCGTGCGCGCCTTCTTTTCCTTTCTCTCCTTCCCCTCTCCCCCCCTCTCTCTCTCTCGCTCTCGCTCTCTCTATGTTTGTCTATCTCTTCTCTTCTTTCTCTCGCTCTCTGTTGCTCTTTCTATGCTCTCTCTCTCTCTCTCTCTCTCTCTCTCTCTCTCTCCCCCCCCCCCCCCCCCCCCCCCCCCCCCCCCCCCCCCCCCCCCCTC
>Ga0157364_1008451_pt1 | contig 10657 bp, 6 predicted proteins | sample AttsexASBM2_FD_111476 | JGI IMG/M metagenome (GOLD analysis project Ga0157364, IMG submission 111476) | Fungus gardens microbial communities from leaf cutter ant in Ribeirão Preto, State of São Paulo, Brazil - Atta sexdens ASBM2 | ecosystem: Host-associated > Fungi > Mycelium > Unclassified ... | reverse complement strand
TGTAGCCAAAAGAAATGTATTAGTGATTTGCCCTTTCCCCCCGGCTTAAATCGTCCCTGTTTTCCCCTTTCCCCCCCCCCCATGAAGCGTCCGGGGGGTTCCCCCCCCCCCGTTTTTCCGTTTTTTTTTTTTTTTTTTTTTTTTTTTCGGTGCATAACATCGATACCGAGAGTTCAATTAACACGCACATAAATGTTTTGCGCGGGTGTGCGCGGACCGACTGATAAAAGGCTGGGGTCCGGGGAAAAAGTTGTCAGAGAACGCTGTGCGTATATATTCGCGGATGTATATCTACGTACATAAGCGGTACCGCGTACACAAAATATCACACGTGTGTGTATACAAAAGGTGCGGATTACGTAACTTGTGATTTAAGGTTGTATAAAAGGCATAAATCGAATTTTGGGAATCACGCACGACGAGACTCACATTGTCCGCCGTGTCCGATGTGAAATCGCGGCATCAGGCTGCGAAAAAAATCCACCCTTTCGTACCGTTGCTCGGAAAAAATAGTGAAACCCGGTCCAGTCTTCCGCCATGCGGTCGCAACGATGTTGTTTGTTATTTTTTTCAATTACCTTCGTTTGCGCCGCACTGCGTGTTCGTTTTTCTTAGTATTGCGTGCATACGATATTTACGGGATATTTTCGGTGATATTTTGATCTTGTGCCATTATTGCCTTTATCCACTCGAAAAAATATATCATTCCCTTACTTTGAAAGTGACACAACTTAAAAAATGTAATTTTTATTACCACTGTTATTATCATGAATAAATTAAATAAACGTTATCTTAAATCTTAAAGTGAATTATATAAAAAAACGGTTTATGAAACGAAAATAATAAAAACATTTAATTGTATTAAAAATATATTCTTATTGCTGATATTATTTAGTTAATAATTTTGTCAAATTGAAAAATAAATTTCTCTTTCCTGAGAAACTTAATTTTTTAGTTACATTACTTGTGAAATAAAAAAGCAATATTATCTCTTTTTGAATATATTTTTTTTTTTATCAATCGGGAATTTGAAAGCACTTTGCTAAAAATCTTTACTCGTCATATCTATATTCGTTATATTATTATACCGAATAAAAATAAATATATTCTTATTTCGAAAAAATGACTGAAGAAACAAAATTATTGAATATCAATGTATAAATAATCTCATACATTATCTTATTCTCATTAGAACTGTTCTTCTCTTGTGACACAATTTACCTTATATAATCATATCCGTCGCTGAAACGGCTATACTTTCATGACTATCACTCAGTTGAAATAATTAAATTTTCTTTTTAAAACCGTCGCTTGGCAATTTCTCGAAATAAACGTTGAATAACGAACGCTCACGGAGCGATTATCGATTCTCGACCATTTCGGTAATTTCGAATTTCCGCCACTCGCGCTTTTCTGTATTCTTTTTTTTTCCTCTGCTTGCGAGCGTTCCAATTAGCGCTCACATTAACATCGCCGATCGTGCTCGCGAACGAGCGAGCGAACGAATGAAACCATTCGCGTCGCAAATGCTAGAGGACGTAACGTGCGAAAAACGTCGCAAAATTGCGTCGATGGTGGGACAGGTCGTTTCATGCACGCGGTTTCAGTACGGCGAAACGCAAAAATCGAACAAAAGTTATTTGACAGTGAGGCTTATTTCCGCATCGCGCACCCGAAAACGGTCCCGAAGTTCGACGTGTCGTTAGAATCGATGATCATCGACATATCGGCGGAATCGACAAAAATCCGGCATACATGCGTATTGAGAGGTAAAGCCGATGCGGCGAGCCGATCGGTCGGAATTTTCAAAAGCAATCGAACGAGTTTGTTCGCCGTCGTGACCGTTAGTCCAATTGAAATTACGAATAGTAGTGAAACAAATGGATTTGGAGCGCCGCCTACCCTTTTCGTCCCATTATTGCCGTCGAGGGCGATTAATACTCTACCGGAGGAGGAAAATGGAAAACGAATACACGAGGCGCTCCATTACTGCCGAGCGAAATTTTAATGCGAGATCCTTTGATGAATTTGCGGTCGATTTCCCCGAAAGAGTATCTGATGGATTTTATGGCGGAGAGGACTCTCTATAGACGGAGAAGAGCGTGTTCGATGGAAAAAAATTTCGAGCCGCAACGTCGCCAGTCGTGGAAAAATTCGAGGGTGTTAGCGAATAACGAGAACGATACTTTCCCTCTTTTTTTTTGGATGAAATAACGATATCGGCTTGACAAAAATCATAGCCTTGTCAATGCGCATTATTGTTAGAATATTATCCCAGTATTTTTGTTTTCTGTAATTCTCTGTCTATTGTCGTATTATAGGAAAAAAAATTAGACAAAATCGTTTCGTCGGAATTTCAGCAGAAAATATTCGAGTTATTTTTTTTTTTGTAGAGTTTGCATTGGAATCGGGCGAAAAAATTTTCAATTGAAAAAGAAAGCTAAACTAAAAAATTGTCCTCGTAACGCTTTGTCAACAGAATCACGTTGGCGGAAAACGTCAAGGGTTTAATCAGATACGTTAATATCGAGTATATGTTTCAATGCTCATCTGCAAGCTGATAAGCGTAATTCGTAGCGGTGGACATGTCCGAAACACGCGGGAATTAATTCAAATGGTCGAGAGAGAGTAAATCGGACGGCGCGAAAAATTAGCCATTTTCGCGCGATCGCCGAAATTCGAGCAGGACATTCGACGAACAGCCGGCCGTCCGGTGGGACCGATTCCCGAATCAGGAACAAGGATATCATTATCCAATCGACTGGCAGGCAGAGCCCGAACCTGTCGGCGCGGTACGACTATATCATTGTGCAGTGAGTAACGCTCGGTGCACACAGTCGATATATGCATCGCTGACAGATGATTGAGCGCGACGATTGCCGGATGGACCGGAGAATGTGGAGTCGGCAGGATCGGTAAAACCGACCAGCGAAACCGGTGAGGACATCTCGCGAAAACGCAGTAGTTGGAGAAACACGACGGTCAACAAATCTATGAAATAAATTGGAGACATTTGTACGCGATTTGCAACTTCGGAACATTTTGATCGTGAATCGAAATCTTGACTGAGAGTTAGTTTTAACTCATTCTTATCCTGAACATTCAATGTACTTATTCATATACAAAAAAAATACAGAAAGAAAAAATCCACTTTATTTTAAAAAGAATCATTTATTATAATATTTACATATACATGGAAGAAACGGAATGGAATTTTATTATAGTATCTAAATTTACACCGAGAGAAATGTATTTGTTGTAGGAACAAAAAAAGGGATGACAAATATGATGATTTGGTATAGCAAAACGGTCAGTTATTGTTGTGAATAATTTCTCATTACTCATTAATATAACAAACAATACATGATTTACAATATAAATCAAAATAAGTAGTATTGCTAGCAAATAAAAGTCTATCAAAAAATAGGTTGGATTTTACACAAATTACTTTTATTACTAATAATTTTTTGGAATAAGTATCACAGATTAGTATCAATTACAACAAATATTAAAATAATTGTATTAAAACAATGTTATTGAAACTATAACTCATTTGTTAAAGATATTGATGGCTTATTAAATCAACAAAATTCTTTCTCTGTATAGATACAGATCTGAAAATAATTTTGTTGGATCAAAATTATGTAAGACATTAAGACTAAAATTGCTAAAATATCAAAACCATTTGAAGCATTATTTGAGACTTGTACGTATTTTGACCCAACAAAATTATTTTCAGATTTATATCTGATTAAATGTTTAGATACTTCAACAAAATTATTTTTCCATGTATGTATGTTCAAACTAATGATTATACATTCATACATCTCATAAAGTAAACAAATGGCAATTTAATGTATTGCATCGCTACGGGCACGAGCCACTTTTTGACTGCGTAATAATCTCCCCATCGCCATGTCGCTGTTCGTGCTTCATCGGCCTGTTCATGACACTATCAAAATTAACGTACGTTATGCAGGGTGTCCGTGGGATTATGATTTTAGAACAAGTATCATCAATTTCGGTAATGAAACAATAGTCACGTTGTAGCGCAGAGGAGTTTTCGACCACGACGAGGGACCGCGAGTATCGACCGGCGAGTTACGAGACAAGCCGAAAAAAATACGCAAGCGTAATTGCGAGACTTAATTGAGACGCGCGCAGGTGCGCGGACTTCAATTAAGTGTCGCCTTTCGGACATGTACGCGATTTAATTAAATTTACAGAGGACGGTAATTTTTTAGACGACCCGTAGATGCGCCCGAGCCATTTAAAGGTACCGCAGAGTATATGCATATTTACGCGCGAATTAAAATCGCCGGGCGGATCCGGTGAGCGTGGACGGAACTGTTATTTCTCGCGTTGCAACCGTTTAAGCCCACGCGAGACACTTCACGTAAAAGTATTACGGCACCGAGTAAAATTAAGATTAAATGTAATAAGAAGAATTATAAACGCATGTTACGGGAAATGGAAAGATAATATCTTTTGTGCTAAATACAACAAACTACTCAAGATAAAGAATTCTAAACGAAAAGAATGATTTTGCTGAAGAATTGAAAAACTTAGTAGTTAGATACAGATAAAAAAGTAATTTTGTTGGACCATTAAAATAATTATGTAGGAATCTCGATGAGTTATTATGATGAATAATGCTGTAAATAGTTTTTCTAATCAGTTTAAGCTTATTTAGATGGTCTAACAAAATTATTTTTAGATTAGTATCTAGCTAAAGCTTTTTAGATATTTCAGTAAAATCGTTCTGTTCATGTATCTCTTTTTAGAAAAACAAAAAAAAAATATAACGAAATTGCGACTTTTATGAGTATGTAGTTGCAAAATGATTACATCTGGTATAACCGAATTCGATTAACGATTTAGTGTCACTGACCTGATGGATCAAAGGTCTCTTGTGTCCTCTAATAAAAAATGACCGAGCGATATCTACATCAAAAGTTACAATAGCTCACCGCGACGGGGTAATACGCAGCGTAATATTCTCGCTCGAATTTTTGGCATAAACGCTGCAGATGCCCCCGAGGGGTAGTATTCAACGCGACGGGGCGGCTCGAAGGGTCAAAGGGTGTCGTTAACGCGGTCAGCGCACTCCGGTCGCGTATCAAAGTGCTCGAAAGTTCAGCGGTTTCAGCCTCGACGGCGGATTACTCCTCGGGATTAAATAAAAAAAAGAGAGAGAGAAAAAGATAGAGTGAAAAGAAGAACCAAACAAAAAGGTTGAGGCGCGTGGGTGAAGATCGCTGCGCGAGTCTTTTATTCGTTTACACTCGGCCGTTTCGTAGCGAAAAACGGCCACAAACTCGTTTCGCGCGTACAATTCCCATTCGAAGTGCTTTGCTTTTGGCTTGTTCCGAGATTTAATTACGAAAAAAAAAAAAAGAAAGAAACACGCGAAGTTTTCCGCGCATCCGTTGCCTACTCGTTAGAGGAACGTGATGAAGTCGATAAGATCGTCTAAGATCGATCGTGCGTACCGTGTTTTGAATAAGCAAGTGGCGCACTACTCTCGCAATACCATTGAATCTTATCTACAAGATTAAATGTGAAAAAGTAAATTTTCGTTCTTCGAATTAAGAAAAAAAGATCAAGTTATACGAGAGAAAGCTTGATAATAACTAGCAAATGTTTTTTATTTAGCATTTTAATATTTAGCGCATACCAAACATAATAATAGTAATTAAGAATTTGATAATAATTACCAAATATTTAGAAGAACAAAAATAGCGTTTATTAATTCAATTAAACACTAAGTTTTTGGTTATATTAATTCCGAACATTTGATTGAAATTATTTCACTCATTTGGTAGCTATTATTAGACTCTTATTTTCAATGTGATCATGAAGCGTGCAACTTATTATCACTATTTAAATAAAAAGAAAGCAACATCATGAAAAGTCTGAAAAATTGAGAATCGCTACGTTAAAAGTGGTTATATTCTAATAATGGTTATTCAAATCGCGCTCTCTCTCGTTCTCTCTCTCTCTCTCTCTCTCTCTCTTTTTCTCTTTGCCGATTCTTGAATAGTTACGAATTAGCTGAAGCGAAAAAGGTGTCAGCGAACTCCTTAGAAGACCCGATCGACTTCCGCGTTCCCAGATATAGGATTCTATCGATCGGATCGATATCATGGTCGCAGATCATTCGTCTGAAAGACAGGTTCCGGTGAACGGTCGAACGCGGGCTTTCCGTCGCTCGCACCACGAAAGTAATGGCTCTTTGAATTTAGCTGGCACAGAAAATGGAGACCTGCTCGAGGAAAAAGATAGAAATGCAAATGCTCTGCACACTCGAGACTCGAGATGACGACGACGACGACGACGACGAGTTCGCGTCGCCGCGGTAGCATCCCATACAATTGCAGTCGTGCGCTTTTCCCGCAATATCATCGTCCTTTTCCACGGAAAATTTTAGGACGAGAGTAAGACGTTTATTATATTTCTGGGAGTTCTAACATCATCACTAGGAATATCATGACAAAAATAAATATAATAATAATAGTAAAAATAATGATAATAATAATAAGAATAATAATAACAATGATATAAGATTAGAAGAAAAGAATAGAATTTATTACGTATTTCTTCAAGAAACTTTTTATATATGAAATATTTTGTCAATCTAAATGCTTATATAAATTAATAAGATGAAACGTAAATAATAGTTTGTAGCACTAATACATGGTTTAATCTGCTACTAATTAGTAGCTTTAACGTAGCCTCTGGAGAGGAATATGCCGCCATGTTCACAGATAAAATATCTTCTATTCCCTTGGATATCGCCGTGCTTGGTAATGCCAAAACTGTTACGCAAAATGTTACGTAAAATTTCACTAAAACTCTCGAAGGACCGTTAGCTGTTCGGGTATCATAAATTGTTATTCTATTCTACTCGATAAATTCTGGCGAGTCACGAACGAAATTTTGCACGGTGAAACTTCGCCTTCAGGCCTTACTGGACCACGTAAATCGCGGGTAAAGAATGGAAAAGGAGCGCCCGCCCAACCACATCAAAAACTTAAGAGAGGTCAAGCTCGGTAGTGTAACTACGCTAGAGAGATGCGAAGAAATTTATCAAATTTCTCGATAGTACTACATATCCTATTCATTAATATTGTAGAATTTTTAAAAAAATTTCTGTAGAAAAAAATGAATTTGATTTTAATCGTAAAGTTCAACTAATATCTCTGCAAAAATTCAGTTCTTTCTTTAAAACAAAACGAAATTATTATTATTATATAACAAAATAATATCATAAAATCTGCATAAATATACAAAATTAAACTATGAAATTTAACAAATTTTAAATATTAATATAAATTTATAAATTTTACAAATATTTCAATATTTTACGAATTGCAATAAGAAATAATGCATCATGATACATGTTCTCAATTCTTACGAAGGAATTCATAAATAATAGAAAATATCTAAATTATATTTATTATAGATTTAAACTCGAGTATCAATATCGTCGAGTTTAATTTCTTTCTCCGTATATTATTTAACGCATTGTCAAAATACTTTTCTGTCGTGCATGTAATGGAAATAAATTGCAAATAAATGGCCGTTCGGAAGAAAAAGTTTGGGCAAGCTTTGCGAGGTAAAAAGTACGTGTTCGCAAGAGGAAGAGGAGATGCGCGGAGATGCGTACTTAAACTTCAAACTTGCCTCTGGTTGCACATTTACTCAGTTACGCCACCGGCAAGGCCGAGCTCTCTCGTGTTCTTGGCGCCACGCGCAAAAAGCGAATTCCATTTCCGCGCACACCCGCGCGTTTTGTACGTCCGGCCCGTTTGTAAACGCGAAATCTGCGCGTTGCAAATACCGCTCGCGTCCAAGCATCGGATGAACGTCACCGCCCCGGGGCGACGTTCGAGCGTCGAGAGGGTAGAACAAGATTATTAACCCTTAACAGGCCAGGTTGAGGGAAAAAAATCACACGTGTCTATGTGTAACGCGAAATGGCGTGATCACAGTACAATGACTGATCCGTTAACGAAATGAAAAAGGATGTTGGATTGTTGCATTTTTTTTCGCTAACACCCGGATTGTGTCAAGCCGAATTGTGGTTTTCGTAACGATTAAAACTTAAAATGATAACCTAGTCAACATACGTCGCGCGGAAGGTAATAAAAATTATAAAAAAATGAGAGCGTATTTTTCTTGACAATAAAGTTGAAATATGACGTGACTTTAGCAGTGATGGATTTTAGAGATTAATCCGGGAGTGGTCACCTAATTCTTTTTTTACATAAATGATCATCTGGCGTGTTTTTCTATCTTAATTAAAATCACTATTATTAACTAACATATTGTTGGCTGTTTTTCGATTTATTAGTGTTTTAAAATTGTGAATATGGATTTAATCATAATTTCCTGAAAAAAAGTTAGTAAAACCAAACAAATATTAAATAAAATAAATACGTAAGTAGTTTATTATGACATAATTTCTAAAAAATAAAGAAATAAAAAATAAATTTTACTATAATGTTTTTTTATTTCGGACTTTCGATGGAATTGTATATTTAAACATTTAAAAGGTCCGTAAATATTAGTTACTTAAAAAAAATGGAAGAAAATATGTTCAACAAATACCTATACAAAACAATAGTTTACAAATTCACATTTTCTCGTTGTCGAATATAAAAACATCCCAGCGACTATTCCCGGGTTAATTGAAGATGCGTGATTGTTCGAAAGCAGATAATTTTCCCACGGTTCTCAAATATTATCAAAAAAATAATCTGTTGTTGAAAACATTTTAAAACGTAATCTGTTGCGTATCTTTATTTCGCTAAAGATGATAGAAGGTTTGTTTTTGAAACATGTTAAGTGATGATACCTCGTGTTATGTGTGAATACGTAATTAACGTATGTGCTGGGTTGATTTTATCGACGGCCGCGGTGAAAAATCAAATACATTTTTCAAGCGATTACGAAGTTCGTTTACCGAGTAATTTTGAAATATGAAAGTCGTCCATTTAATGGTCACCTATCGAATGTATTTCGCACGTGTGATTAAAAGGGTTTGACCGCAAAGCGGTTAGTAACATACGCTCGTTAAATCCACAGCTGGCGACATCAATTTAGTGGCACAAGAAAATTGACCGCTTTCACCTAATAAGATTAGGATTTATGTAATTCTTGTCACCGTGCGTAAATCCCTTTTCGGCGAAACCCTCTTCATTTACACGAACCATTTTCGAAGTAATTACAGCTTAAAATGTTACCGAAATCACTAATCAAATGGTACTATTAATGGTACTACATTTCTCTTATTCGCCAAACGCTAATGCTAAAAGATAGTAAGTAAACATAATTATGGCTTTACATGTTTTACATTATTTAATCAGTGGCATGCACGAACAAATAAAACGCAATACAAACTCCGATCATTAGTCCTCGATAAATTCCGTTTGCAATAGTCATAAAGAGCACACCGATGTACAAACGCGAAACGGCAAATATTCGTAGTCATGTCCGGATCGTCGATAAATTTGATCAAATTAATTACGTCCCAAAATAGAACCGCGTGTTTCAAAATCGAGTGTTTCATTCTTGGAACAAACGTGTCTTGAAAAATAAGAACGATCGCAGGAACGAAAGCGAGAGTGAGATGTACGAAAGTGTGCGGCTTTAGGAAATTGGGGGTTCGAGGCATCAGGCCCATTGCAAACACACAGTAGGCCAGCTCCGGTTTCCGGCGAAACGCCTAATCTGTATGTATGCGACGCATTTACATGAACAGAGAGGCCGAGCGCATATCGCGGCCCATGCTAATGGACGAAAGGGTAATCTGTAATCGCTAATTACATCGAGTTAAACCCGACGTATTCACCCTGAAACGAGGGCTGGGCGTGACGTTATATTCCATCCCGTTTCACCCCGCCCCGTGACTACCGCGTTATGATTAGTGCGAGCGATAAGTCGAGATGTCTGGCGTATTCTCTCACGCCGGTTATCCGGGAACGATTAACCCTTTTCGACCCAACGGCTCCAATTCAATTCGCATATTTTACGTCCTATCGGGATGCATAGTCGCGCGATCGGAAAATAGCTAATATTTATGTTCTGAATCTATACGAATCCAAGATTGCATATTTTTATTGCTATTTTATGTTTATACTATATTTTATCAAGAAATTAATAACTGTGAAATAACGTGTTACTTATAACGTTGTTACAATTATTTTTACTTTTTTATAATAATTTTTGGTAATAACTACAATTTTTCACGTCGATAACGACATGTCGCGGTTGGAAAAGTGACTTTTGAAAAATGACTCGTTATATTTTTTAATGAGCAGCGCATAATGATAACGAATTACTTTTAAAAAATAATAACTTTTCCTATCTTGGCATTATTGTTACGTTATGGAAAATTGTAAAGTTATTAAATCGTTATTATAAAGAGTAACAGTAATAGCGTTACAAATAACGCGTTACTTCCTCTCCTGTATTTTGTAGTTTACGTGCAAACGAAATACGAGAAGCCAATTTGACAGAATGTACAAACGCGACAAATACGATACGCACTTCACACTCTTTATCCTTTTCTTTGTTTAGTGCAACTAGTTAATGAGTGAGAATAGCGAAGCGTCGGAACGTAAAGAAAGATAACAAGTCGATTTTATATGAT
>Ga0157364_1008449_pt1 | contig 10658 bp, 12 predicted proteins | sample AttsexASBM2_FD_111476 | JGI IMG/M metagenome (GOLD analysis project Ga0157364, IMG submission 111476) | Fungus gardens microbial communities from leaf cutter ant in Ribeirão Preto, State of São Paulo, Brazil - Atta sexdens ASBM2 | ecosystem: Host-associated > Fungi > Mycelium > Unclassified ... | reverse complement strand
GCGCGCGCGCGCGCGTGTGTGTGTGTGTGTGTGTGTGTGTGTGTGTGAGCGCGCATACACATCATATATTGAAGATTGAAAGAGAGGAGAGGGAGGGAAGGAGAGGTATATTATTATTTTATATTATTTTATATTAAAGTTTAAGTTTTTTTTAACGGATGCTTATTTTTAACTACTAGAAATCTTTAAAATATTTGTTAGCAACTGAAGTTTGTAATCAGAATTGTTTAAATTTTACTTTGGATTTTATGTTTGCGTAAGTAATAAAATTTGTTGCTTATTATTTATAAATCTTTTAAAATCTTAATTTTTTTTAATTTTAATGAATAAAAAAATATATTTATGTGCTGCGTATATAGAAGTCTTTAAAGTATTAGCAACTGAAATTTGTAATCGCCTTTTTATAGAATAGTTTGTTTTATTTTGTAAGATATTAAGTTTGCGCAAATATTAAAATTTGTGTATCATTTATATAAATCTTTTAATTTCCAGCGAATAAAAAAATATGCGATGAATGTATACATATATATATATACACACATATATATATATATATATATATATATACAATATGATTGGGTAGTGGTGGAGTTTTAGCCTCCTTTGGGTCTTAATGTCTAATTATGTACGCAACTATATCTATGATATACAAAATAATGAAAATGTACAAAATAAACAATAGAAATAATATCCTTTTTAAAACCTTTGGCTTTCCTCAATCCAATCTTCTCATTTCCATACTCATATATATTTGTTTTTCCATATCTTTTTTCCTTCAATACTGTTCAATACCTTCTTTGGCAAACTGTTTGACTTTACGCGTGCATATATTTTTTTTAAATATTTGTGTTATATATAAATTAAAAATATAATTTTCTTCTGAATTTTGATGCAAATTATAAACTATAAGTGAGATCAATAATTTTAAATATTTAAATGTTTTATTTGAATTGTGAAAAATTATTTTATTACATTATTATGCTTCAACACTTAATTAATATTTACTAAATAATTATTTTCTTTCAAATGTCCATTTGTTATTTGGTCTACAATATCCGCGAATTTATAATTTTATACATCTAATATTGATAGAAATAATTTTTTTATATGCAGAGCACAAATATATGCATTAGATGCAATTAAAATGTTTGAATTTATATATACATATTTATAAAATGTAAACAGAATATTTTAACAGTTTAATCTGCCGATAGAAATAAAAATTGCCCATTATATCATATACTACTTACGTTATAGCCTTATGGTCTCGAAAGCAAGGTCTACAAATCACAGAGTCTACAAGATCTACAGAGTCTTAAGTCGGAGTCTTAAGTAGGAAACTGACCAATTTTAATCGAGTATTCTCCTTATATTTAATTGTGATTGGTTGATTTTCTATGACTTCTATGTAGAGGACCCTTGATTGAGATTTTTTTGTGTGCCATAGCTGTATTTCATTATATGCATAATTTGCATGAGATATCGTTCAATTTTTATCGCAAAGTGTTAAACAAGAATAAAATGATCATGCGTATTATGCATGCAACAGAATGCAGATAAAGTACACATACTCAGACACACTCTATTCTTAAAGCTAAAAACAGCTTTATATATATTATGCATTCAACCTGAATTATTCTAATATTACAAAAGAAATTATATTGAGAAAAATAAAATTTATTTAATAACAAATAAGTTATTAAAAATCGAAAGATCATGATCATCTTCTATGTTGTGAAAAGAAATCAAATATTAGGTGAAAATAAAATTTGTCTCAATATTCTTAGAGCAAAGCAGCAAAGAAGATGGATAGTATAGGAAGCAAGGATGGTGATCAGCCACTACTAAAGTGACTGAGCCACAGACTGAGTCCAAGGTTAAAATTTATCTTATCTTATCTAGAAGCGTTCGGTATGAAATTCTATTTATTATAGATTAAAAAAGAGGTATTAAAAAAGAGAATATCTTTTCAATTTAATTTTCAATAAATAATGCTTTACAAGCACCGCTGAATTTCGCAATAATGAGATTATAAAATATGTAGTTAACACATAATAATTAAATTTTCCTGTTCGATCACGAGACTCACAGTATATATTTGTCTATTTCTTAGAATTTAAATGAATCTGATAGTATCCGCAATAGCATTTTACAGGAGGTTTCAAATTTACTGCTTGCTAATGGCAGATCCTGAAATCATTTTGAGATGAAAATTCTAATATCAAAATGACGAGGCTGTAATAATTTTTGAATTTAAAATTAGCGAATAATATTGCTTCATGGTCGCGCGTTTAGATGTTTTTTTTTATTTCGCTTTGTGGAACAAAATGTCAACCATATCTTAACGTGTGACCTTTAGACAATATGAGATCCATTCCGATATTCACTGCTGAAAATTTATAGTGCATGTATATAACATATTTTATAAATACTAATACTGACCAGAAACGTAGCCATGATTCGCTAACTTGAAATGCTAATAATTAAAAAACTATTTTATTTATATAGCCTCGATATTTTAATATTAGAATTTTCATCTCCAAATATTTCATCTTAAAATGACTTAAAGAATCTGTCCTTAGCAGGAAAACATAGTAGATTTAGGATATCCTCTATATATTTGAAAAGTTGTAGATTACAGAATATATATTATATAATATTTTCACAAACTGTAAATTCTCTCTGTAAAGTACTCAAGTAAATTCTTTCGTTCTAGACTTCTTTACAAAATGCATACAAGTATAAGAACATGGGAAATATATATTTGAAAATAAGAAAATATGATGAAGCTCAATATAATAAAGCAATCGACATTTGTCCAAAGGAGAAAGATGACCTCGCGATTTTGTATCAAAATAGAACAGTTGCGTATGAGAAATTGATAATAAGATTGTTGACGTAATAATAAGCATAACATGAAAATAAGACTTCAATAGATTCTTAAAATCAAAGTATTATAAGTGTTTATACAATTGTAATTGCAATTTGTAGAAAAAGTATAATTCTGTAAAAGCAGATTGTATAAAAATAATTGAATCCAAATTATGTAAAAGCTCTTCTACGTCGGACACGTGCTTTAGAGCAAATAGGAGACTTGAAAACCGCTTTGAAGGATATGATTACCGTATGTGAAGGCTTTTCTAATCGAATTTCCTTTGAAATAGCAGAAAAATCTTCAACAAGGTTGGTGAGTTACATGTCAAAAGCAATTGGTATTAAATAAAATATTATTCATGCAAATTAAAGTGATGATTGAGAAATATAAAGACATAAATTTAATAATTTAAAGTAAAAATTATTTTCAATCGAACAACTCGCTCAGGAACAAACAAAGAATATATAATGTTAAATAAGGATTTCGTCAAATCATACAGTAAAGTATTTTCTAAGGATCCAATATTTTTTAAACTTCACAATCAGAAAATATTCTTGAGTAAATATAAATTGAAGATTATTTTGATAATTATGATGTTCGTTTTTTTTTAAGTAATATTTGTTATTAGATTTTTCAAGAAACTATTACAAGCTTTAAAAGAAAGAAAATATATGACGATATAATACCACTGTGCATACTTTTCAAAGTGTGCCCTCTTTTCCAAGTCTTCTATTTTCATATTCTGTTATATGTATATCGCCTCTCTTCCAATTCTCTTTTCCTCCGTACATGTTTTTCTTGGCAAATTGTTTTACTTTATGCGTGGATGTATTTTTTCAGAATATTTTTTATTTTATACATAAAGTTAAAAATAAAATTTTATCCTGTGAAAACCTTATTGTAATATAAATTGTATCATTAAAGAGGGGATAATTTAGAATATTTATAAATTTGCGTTGCTTGCGCTTTTTGCATTCATCAGCTTCGTTTTCTCTTTTCAACGCTGGAATATCTGATCTAAATCTCACAATGCAAAAATTGGTAATTTCCAGCAACGTGAACAAATTTTATATGTCTCGGATATTATAAAAAATGATTTTATATATTTTACGATATGTTCCAATATTTAATATTTATTAAATAATCCATCTTTTAAATAATATCTAAATAATGTTTCAATTTGTTATTGAGTTTACAATATTCGCGAATTTTAGGATTAGGTCCGGTTGCACCAAACTTCCTTTTACTTTAAATTACTTTGATTTTAAGCGAAACTTAAAATTATCTCGTTTTAAAACCGAAAAGAGACAGGAACAAAGAGAGTTTTAAGCCTCGTTCAAAATTAAAATAACGTGACAACTGGAGGTCTGTTTTCTGTGGTTAAACTAGTGTATATATACTTTTGGAACTTGAAGTAAAATAGGTATATATTTGATATTTGTTAAAAGTGAGAAAGAAGAGAGTGCAAGTGTAGTCTAGTACAGGAACAGAAAACAGACCACAGGCCTAAGTAAGTTTAACTGGGTCGCCGGGTTTAGTTGGATAGAAATGGGCGGGGAATTCCCTACCTGATATTAGCTGGAAACAAAAGTATTTTCCCGTTTAGAAGACGAGGGCTGCTGGGAAGCTCGATATACGTTACACTGACACGAAGATTTTTGTAAAAATATTTATAAATACGTTCGCGGCAAGAAAAACTAGTTTTTGTAGTCAATGCGAGAGTCGTACGCACGTGCTGGTAAAAGTGGCGGACTTCGTGCACGGCGAAACCAATATGTCCAACAATGCTCAATTAAATCCGAAATTTATGGGACGTAGGGAGAAAAAAAAGGAGAATAAGAAGAAGTGGAAGAAGGTATCTAACAATGCCAAGGTATGTATGCGTGTTTATTCTGGCCATGTTAATAATAATCATTTGAACACAAAACATTGAAATCACTTGAACTTACTGATCCTGGCTAAATTAATGGATCTTTATAAACCAAGCTGATTTCCAATTTAATATATTTTCTTTTCCTCCTGTTCTTTTTTGGGCTGCGTTTGGAAACCGAGTGCTTTTGTATATCTTATTCTTATTTAACGTTGAATGAATAACACAAGGTCTTTAGCTAAGTTTCTTGCATGATTTATCTCTCTTCCTTTTCTCTCCACGTTAGAGAGATAAGATGATCCGTGCAAAAAAGTTCAGCTAAAAAGACAGGTTTAAGATAAAATCACACGGATGATGTTTTCGAATGCTTGCTTAGGTGTATTTACAGTTTTAGGGGGAAGGGGGGAGGGAGATTATCTTGGCTTTATTCTCTTGTCCATCTTTCGCCTAATAGTCTTTTATGGCTTGAACAAAAAACAGCTTTATGATGTACATGAACAGCTTATGATTTTGTTCATTATATTGTTAGAAGTCAGGGCTATGTTTACGTTTACAGCAATACTGTTTGATAGTGTAGTTAAATGAATCATACTGTTGATAATTATGAAAGTAGTTACGAAGAGTGACAAAACATTATTATGTTGTTTTTAATTTTTGTTTTCATGTTTTTATTCTTTCTGCTGTATTAAGGTAGTCTCTTGATATATATTTTATTTTAAAATAAAAAATTTTCTTTTTTGATGACATTGATCATAGGCTGCATCTTTTTTCAGAGATTTTAGAATTCATTCTTCTTTAAATATAAATTTTTATTTGTCCTGCACATGAGAACTTTAAAATCATTTGCAATACATTTATAATGTAACAGAATGATAATACAGAATCTGAAATCGTATATGTGATGTCTGTCTTTCTTATATCATTGTATATTGATGCCTATCTTGTTTCAAAATTGGAATTGAAAAAAATTTTCAAAATGAAAAATCCAAGTGGATTTTTTTATTCAGGGATACTTAAATCAAAAGCTAGAGAAAAGAAGTTAAAGATATATATTATGCTCATTTTCACCATTCTTTAAAAGTTTGGAGAGAATTTTTTTAAATTAATTAAAATTAATACTAAATCAATATCAATTTAATAAGTAAATTTCTTTAGTATTAGTATCAACAATTATTTAGAACTTGTGAAGCAAAGTGATTATTTTGACATTGGATTTTATATTTAAAAGTTATTAAAAATCGGGTGTATTCACAATTGTGTCATTTTCTCTGTAAAAAGAAATTGAATGCTAAATGAATGGAAAATTTATCTAATTGCACTTTTAGATGGAACATAACAGCCAAGCTAATACTTCTGGTACTACAGAAAACAAGGATGATGGGCCATCTAAAGGATCTTCTTTTCTGACTAATTCCAAGGTTAAAATCACTTGTCTGGAAGTGTTCGATAGATTACGAAAATCCATTTATCTGAAATTAAAAGAAGAAGATCTTTTACGTTTATGAACTTCTGTGTTTTTTCGTTCCCAAAAACATCAGAGTAATTTATATTTCCTTTTTGGCATATTTTCTTAATAATATTCATATAAGTGTACTATTGACGTCTAAATGCTATTATCACAAGCGATAATTTTTGATAATATTGAATGCAAATGCTGTTGAACTTTGTAATAATGAGATAATAAAATGTATAGTTTGCACATGATAATGTATTTTCTCATCGATTGATGGAACTTTCGTAATATATATTTGTCTATCTTTTAGAAACTTCAATGAAATAATTCGTAGTGTCTTCTATGGCATTATATATACTCATAAAATTATCATAAATTAAAAGTTAGATCATTTTTGACTGATGTAAACTAACTTTTTCGTTGTAAACTCTTTTGCACAGAAGTATAAAAACATAGGAAATGTATATTTTAAAATGGGACAATATGAAGCTATTGCTCAATATAATAAAGCAATCGACATTTGTCCAAAGGAGGAACTGAATGATCTCGCGATTTTTTATCAAAATATAGCTGCTGCAAATGAGCAATTGGTAATAAAATTGTTGATAATAATAAGCGTGAAAATCATTTCAATTGATTGTTAAAATCAATTTGATGAAATTGTTCATATTTAATATTAATTGTAAAATTGTGTAATTTGTAGAAAAACTATAGTTTTGTACAGGCATATTGTATAAAAGCGTTAGAACTAAATTCAAGATATACTAAAGCTTTGCTACGTCGAGCACGTGTTTTGGAGCAAACAGGGGACTTGGAAGCCGCTTTCAAAGATTTAATTATCGCATATATTCACGACAATTTTTCTAATAAAACTTTCCTTGCAAAGACACGTGAGCTCTGCCATAAGCTTGGTAAATTATATTAAACTTGGTATTAAATAAAATAATATTTATAGCAAACTTGAATAGAAATTGAGAAATATAAAAACAGAGAAGTTTAATAATTTGAAGTAAAATCGTTTTCAGTGGAACAACAAGCTCGTGAAAATTTAGCAAACAAAGAGTTTATATTGCCAAGTAAATTTTCCATCGAAATTTGCATTGCGTCTTTCTCTAAGGATCCAGTATTTTTGAGACTTCAACATCCAAACAATTTTCCACAGTAAGTATGGAAGAAAAGTGTTGTTCTAATAATTGTATTTTTAACAAATACAACATTTGTTATCAGATTTTTTAAAAAACCGTTAGAAGCGTTAAAAAACGCAAAATATGATGATGTAATACCACTGTGCACAAAAATTATTGAAAGTACCGAATTTGATAAATTACCTCCGTCTAAACTAGAGGTGCTATTATTAAGAGCTACATTTTACGTACTTTCGGTGACTACATTTCTGCAATCCAAGATTTTGAAAGTTTACTAAATAGTGACGTATCGACGATGACATAAAAATATGCGTTTTCATAAGAAGAGCAAATTTATACGTGCAACTTGAGATATTAGAAATCGCTTTCAAGGACTTCGAATTAGCCATTAGTATAAATCCACGTTACGGCGATATCTACTATCAAAGAGGACAGGTATTAGGCATTAATATTAATTTTCACATTTTCTCTGTATTACGTATTGTAACATAATATAACAATAATTTTTATCATTTTTCTTTTGTCAGACATATTTACTCATGGAAAGACTATGTGAAGCTAAGCGCGATTTTGAAAAGGCCGTTGAATGCAATTCAAATTTCGGAATAGCATACTTGCAAACATGTTACATGGATTTTAGTTTTGCGTACAATAACAGGGATATAAGATTAGTCAAAGTGGCAGTGAAAAAATTGGAAAGAGCCTTCAAAAAATTCCCAAATCCTCCTGAAAGTATATTTTGTTATAATTTGTATGCTGATGTACGTACGACGTATTTATAGTTTTTTTTTAAAGAATAAATCGAACTAAAAAGAAATAAGAATGAGAAATTATTACCATTATTTTGTGCACATTTGGATTTATTGAAATTTTCAATTATTTTTAGATAATGTCCAAAATAGATCGGCATTATAATTTCCATAAAGCTAATGCTTGTCTTGTTAAAACAATACAGAAATATCCGGAGCACGCGTATGTCTATGAAACGAGAGGTGCACTGCAATTCAAGCACGATAATATCAATAAAGCAATAAAATGCTTTAATAAAGCGATAGAATTAGATTACAAATGCGAAATAGCATATAAACAATTAGGAAAACTTGAAATGCAAAGATATGTTTTCCAGTGTAATTATTTTTAATCATTTTTGTACGTTGGAATTTTTAAAATAAATTAGATACAATCGCATATGTAATTTATATAAATCTCAGAAATATAATGAAAATATTCTGAATTTTTTTCAGAGGAAACGTTTTTCAGAGAAAGCAGTAAGGTTATTTGATAAGGCTTCAATAATTTGTCATTCATATGTGGAACTATTGCAAATATACATCTTCAGAAACTTTGCAAAAGTACAATTTGATATAAAGAATGAATTAAGAAGAATTTCTCCAATCTTTCAGCTGCTTTCTCATTTGATCGCAATGGAAGAAAACTTGATGGAACAATCCGATTGGCCTAAAATAATTTCTCCCTCTGTCGAACTCAAGGTCAAGACTACCGATTTTATTTCAAAACATTTAATTGGTTTAGCGAAAATCTATTTATCCACAGTTAAAAAAAGAATATTTGCGCATTTATTAATGTATTTGTCGATGCCTCTTAGCTTCTAAATAATGTCTGTAAGCACTACTGAATTTCATGATAGGAATAGAATATGAATCGTTTACACGATAATGAATTTTCTTGTTCGATCAAAATTTACAATATTTATTTGTCTCTTTAGAACTTACTGAAATAACTCATAGTGCCTTCCGCGCACGCACGCACGCACGCACGCACGCACGCACGCACGCACGCACGCACGCACGCACGCACGCACGCACGCACGCACGCATACACGCACGCGCGCACACACACACAAATTGTGTAGAAGATAGTTTTTGACTGATTCAAATAAACTGTTCCTTTTTAGATTCCTTTACAAATGGCGCAGAAGTATAACAACATAGGAAATGTGTATTTCAGAATAGGAAAACAGGATGAAGCTATAGCTCAGTACAGTAAAGCCATCAACATCTGTTCAAAGGAAAATGTCGAGAATCTTGCGATTTTTTATCAAAACAGAACTGCTGCATATGAACAATTAGTAATAAAATTAGTGATACTGATAATAAGCGTAACATGAAAATTTAGTTTTAATTGGATATTGAAGTTTACATTAGTGTAAGTGTTACTGTGTATACAATTATAATTTATAGAAAAAATATAGTTCTGTGAAAGCAGATTGCACAAAAGCATTGGAACTAAATCCAAAATATATGAAGGCTTTGCTACGTCGGACACGTGTTTTGGAGCAAATTGAAGACTTGGATGCCGCTATGAAGGATTTGACTATTGTATGTATTCACGAAGGATTTTCTAATCATGCTTCTCTTGTGAAGGCAGATAAGGTCTTGGATAAGCTTGGTGAGTTACTATCAAAACACATGGTATTAAATAAAATGCTGTCTTGACAAATTAGAATAAAAATTAAGAAGTAAAAACAGAAATTCAATGCGAATTTAACGCGAAAATTTTAGTAATACAACACGCTGAGGAAAGTTGAGTGAATAAAAAGTTAATTTTACAAATTAATCATGACATCGATATATATTTTATCTTTCCCTAAGGATCCAGTATTTTGTAGACTTCAACGCCCAGAAAATATTCCAGAGTAAGTATAGGCAGAAAATTGTTTTTGTAATTTTAATGTTCACTTTTCTAATGTGTTTACCAGATTTTTCAAGAAACCGTTAAAAGCATTAAAAGATAAAGAATATGATGATATAATACCATTATGTACAGAAATCATTAAAAGTCCGGAATTTGATACATTATCTTCAACTAAATTAGAGGTGCTATTATTACGAGCTTCTTTTTATATACTTTTGGGAGACTATAGTGTTGCAATTCAAGATTTTGAAAACGTACTGAACAGTGAAGATGTGTCCGATGATTTGAAGATAAACGCCTTGATAAAGAGAGCGGAATTATACATACGACTCAAAGATTCAGAAATATCTTTCAAGGACTTCGAATTGGCTATTAGTATAAATTCAACATGTAGCGACATCTACTATCATAGAAGACGGGTATTACGAACCTAACGATGCGTTCAGCAGAGAAAACTAATCAATTATCATTATTGTGATTCATTAATGTGATTGGTTCCTGCACTGAGATCCAGCGAAGAACTATAGGCAAGAACCAATTATATTAAAGAATCACTAAGCGCTAACTGATTAGTTTTCTTTGCTGAATGCAGCCATTGAGCATATCTTGTCACATGTGCATACAGATGCACATATTATAATATAATATAAACACCACTTT
>Ga0157364_1008448_pt1 | contig 10658 bp, 5 predicted proteins | sample AttsexASBM2_FD_111476 | JGI IMG/M metagenome (GOLD analysis project Ga0157364, IMG submission 111476) | Fungus gardens microbial communities from leaf cutter ant in Ribeirão Preto, State of São Paulo, Brazil - Atta sexdens ASBM2 | ecosystem: Host-associated > Fungi > Mycelium > Unclassified ... | reverse complement strand
GTAAAAAAATCGACTTTTTTACATTTTTTGCTTCTCTAAAGTGTAGAATATGCCTGTAAAAAGATTTTGCAATTCAAAATTAAGGAGACTCGATTAGTCGAAAATTTAGAGAGTTAATTTTTTTTTATACGATGTAGATAAATACCATACACAGATAATCCCACAAGCAATATTGACCGTATAGTTTTCTTGTAAATAATATCTCCTTATGGCGGTCCGAAGTAGATAATCATCGATTTAATATATATTCAGCCAACTTTGAAAAACTAGGATTTGGCGGATAAAATATCAATTGTATACACAAAAGCAAAATCGGACCCATTTATATGAATTTATATGAATTTAAAGCTTTATTGTCATAAAATTTATTTTTACCTCGGATCACATTAATAGTAAGAGATTTGACAACACCATAGTGTATAGCTGATATGAAGCTGATATGAACCAACTTCATATAACCTAGAATCCATCTCTGACATAAGTATAATCATACCCAGCGACAGTGAACTTTTTGTGGTCTGCAATTTTTAGTGCGCATGAGTCGATTTGTACATTTAGGAATATGGCGGACATATGAGGAGCTTAACAAAAATTCAAATTTAATTATTTCAAATTTAAGAGCCTGTTCTATCATAGCTCTATTGTGTACATTTCACAACATGGCGAGATCATGTGACCTAAGAACACCTACATCAAAGATGCCGACGGTCAATGTTGCTACTGTATATGATTATACTGTGTCTCTGATATGATTGCCTGTCACATCGTGAAGTGCAACATTGCTAAATATATACTCGACCTCCCGAGTTATTGACAATCTTATACATTTGTTAATATTCTATATACACTAATAATACATAAATAACATTCACAATTCATTATACTAATATTGCATATAATACGGAATCGCTAATGACAATTTATTTCAGTTGCATTTTTTATCCCAAAGTAATAGATAGCTCCTCCTTAAAGCAATTTATGACTTGTTGAATCGGATTTTGCATCGGTTGAAAATCAAGTGAGCTCAACGATATTATGTGCAAAACAAGCAAGAATTGAAAGAAGAAGGGTTCGTGCAAAATTTGTTCTTCAAACAGAGGAGAAATTGATGATAAAATTTAGATTAGGGGAGCATCCCCCAATGATCTTGACTTTAACATATGTTATCCTGAATGATCTCCAACAGATTTTAGCCGTCGGTCGCCTTTCGTTAAAAAGTTGTTAACAAAAAAAGTTCTGCTATAAAACAAAAATTCTCTGTATGACAAGGCCTACATGTGAATCATCGCTGGGCGATTTTGTCTAGCGAAGGAGCGAGGAAGTATCATCAGGAAGTGTTTGAGGACAGGTATGGTCAGGAAAATCGAATATAAGAAGATAGTTACCGACTCGTTCAAGCAGCGCGCCATGAACCCGTTTAACAGCGCTGCCAGCTTCGATTAGATGGATATACGTAGATAGGAAAGAACGCGCCAAAGAATTGATATTCGGCAGACAGTTAAAGCCGGTTCTACATTAGTTGCAAGCCGATCGCAAGTTTGTTGTGACAGCCAATATGAAGCGTTATTTCAAAATGCAAACTTCAGATTAGCTGTCGCAACAAACTTGCGATCGGCTTGCAACTAATGTAGTAGAACCGGTTTAGGAGAACATGCTGCGTTCCGTTTAACACTCCCAACGCTCACGAGCATCGTTTGTCCTTGTTTAATATTCGATAAACCACAAGGATGAAATGATTCCATGAGCGATGTGAGCGTCAGGAGCTCCGCATAATAAAAGGAACAGCGAGCAGAGGGCAAAGAATAAGAATTTCAATCTAGAAATCATGTATTGTGGAATATACAGTTTCTGATAGATGAAATTCTTATTCTCTGTTCTCTATTCCCTGTTCCTTTTATTGTGTGGAGCCCCCTGGAACGTAGCCTAAGTCTGTTCAACTTGCTTATACTTTTTACACTCAGCATCTTCGCTTTCTCTCTTTTCAGCGCCAAATATATATCTATCTCATTTTAAGTAATTTTAGTATAAAAAGTGTAAAAAAGTATAAGCAAGTCGAACAGACCAACTAAAATACGAGAGCGAATAAAATGATGTTATGACATATTATCTTACAAATATTTTCGCATGGTTTACATATTGTTTTATTAAATATTCTATTTTAAATGTTATTTGTTACAAATATAATGTTCGCAATATTCTTTCGAACAATGCAATCAATGAAATAATCTATGCCATAAGATACGATAGAAAATATACATATATCTAGCCATAGAATATATAAAACAATCTTTACGCGATGCTTTTTCCAGTATTATTGAAAGTTCAATATTATTGAAAATCGCAAGAGTAAAAATTTCAATTTATGGAACATCTGGCGTATAAAAATTTCGCACATAACCTTATTAAATTTTAGCGTCGACAACAGCATGGCAAACAGAATATAAAAACAGCATTTTTTTATGAAACATATATTCTAAAACAAAGAATTGGCAGCTACCAGATTTCAATCGTGTTTTCTGCGTAAACAAAAATATCAAAAACGTATACATGCATCTTTTTACAGATAAAGTTAAAAACGAAATATTTTGTTGCAAATATATGAGAATATGTTTGCAACAAATACAAATATTAAATCGGCTTAAAAAAACTTTACATTATATATAACAAAATGTAAAGCTGACAGGGACAAAGAAAGGCAATTAATACAAAATTAAAGCACGAATAGAGTGCTTTGTTGAGTCAAAGAGAAATAAATAACAAAATCAATGAATAAATAGTGATATTTTTAAAGAACAAGAAAGCCTTAGATGGTGTCATGTCTTTTCTGAAATTTCATTTCCTCTTTTCTGCGTCAATGAAGCCACACAAGCGATGTGGTTGACGACAGACATTTCAATTTATTTCTCTCGTATTACGCGCTGTGCTACCGAGCATTATTTCGAGGCCGCAGTATGTACCGTCCATTTATTAAACAGAAAATTAATAAAGGGCTACGTTATAAAAGTAATTATATGAGCAAAAAATTTATAAAAAAGTATCGCGCGTACATGAGAGAGGCAAGGATGAACGAGACAAGGATGAACTGTATATTTGTCTGATAAGAACGAGGTAGAACCCGGCAAATGGAGAGAATAATTTCTCCCGTTGTCCACCGAAAAGAAAAACAAAGACAAAAGAATCATAAATGTAGCGAAGAGATGCGGAATCGTTTGATAGAGAGCAGAAAACTGCGTACATTTTCCGTGCATAAAGCGAATAAAACCTCGCGTATATCAAAATAACGCATTTGTTGTTGAACGCCAGTGTTCTTACAATGATGAATATAGTATGGCATGCAGTGAAAAGTTTCATCTTAAAATAGTCCGGTAAGTAAATGTTATCTAGATTGATAGCATTTAACGTACTATCGGGGAATGGCGTATTATTAGATTTCAATTTCTGCAACATCTCTTGGACGTAACTAGATCGATCAAATAAGTTCGTGATCTGTGTTAATAATAAACTCCGATCTCAAAGAGATGAAAAAATATATAAAAAATAAAAATTACATGATAGCTTACTGAAAGTTCCAAGCATTTTTAGTTTAATAAATGAAAAATTAAGTGAATATGTTGCTAAAGATGTTTGACGTTATTGATATTTTTGTCGATCATGATTTAATTTATAGTATTTTATTGTGCAGTTATGGAGTGCAGTAATTCGCACTTAGTTTAACAGCTAAATGACGGTTACATACTTCAGATGTGGTAATCTGGGAGACTCCCTCCTTGCTGCACTCGATTACTTTGAATTACGATTACTTGAATTATATTAAGAAAGTTGTATTAGAGATTACCAAGATGTCTCGAATTATTTATCAAGAGATTTTATTATAAAACTGCTGAAAATGAATTGAATTAAGCCGAAACATTCGGTATTTGTTATATATATGTAGTACTGAGAAATATATGTTGATATCGCTTCAATTACTGCAAATTTAGGCTCTTAATTGATTGTTTTTTTTCATTTATTAGTTTTTATCTCACGAATTTTTATCCAACTTTAATTATTATTCTATTTTTAGTTTATCAAAAATCGCATTTTATATTGCTCATCAGAATTGTATAACGCGATTTCTCCTTCGCAAAGAATTATGGCTTTTCACTCTTTCCTTTCGATTGCTTACCACGAGAATGCAGCTTTTCGATACGTGAAGGATCGCAACCGTATCAAAAGTTGTTTTCCGAAAGAAACAATGTTACCCTCGAGGAAACAATGAAGGTCTCGAGGAACCTAGCCCGAAATGTTTTTCAGTACTTTTGTCGACTTGGGAAAGATTTACGCGCTCGATCGCAGTCGAGCATGGCAGCAAAGGATTAAAGTGAATTAAATGTTCTGGCTGAATATCATCGAAACTTTCAAACACCTCTGGCTACGATTGTACAGGCCATCCGATTTTTTTTACATTCCTTCCCCTCCTTGCTACCTCGATCCTTTTTTTGCTGAATCGCTTTGTTCGACCCGTCGAAATGGCGGGCTCGGTGGAGAATTGTAGTATTATTCTACAGCCGGTGCGGCGTCGCGTAGCGATGGTGCCGCGACGATCGCCGAACGAAGAGAATACGCGACGGCGACACGCTGCGAACGAGCTTGTAAAATGATCGTGAGGATTTTCTCCGCGTGAACCAGATGTAACCCGCAGCGGCACGATCCATGCTGTTTTCGAATTTATGCCCGCCAATTTTTTCCGTAAACAATGCTGCGTTCGGTTGAATATCCGGCAGAACTATGAAATATGTATGATATTACGAAGAGAAAAAAATAAATGTGCGAGAGTGTGCGACGGCGAAATTAGAGATATGCGAGTGTGAAAATAACTCAAGTTACTGTGATCAATCAACAACAACGCGATAACTTTATGCTATTTTCAGTTGTAATTAATTTTACATTTCTATAAATACCATAATGCAATTAGTTATTAATAATATTCAAATATGAGAGAATTAAATTTTCAAGCACTTGTTTGCTATAAGATAAAAATTATAGTTTTTAAACTAAAATTATATCTTTGATTACAGTAAGTATAAGTCATTTTTAGTACTCATTATTGATATTGGTGTCACTAAAATCCTCTAATTGCTTTTAGACATTTATTTCCTGGAACGATCTAGAAATTTCAGACAATTATTGCGACGCAATATGACGCGTGCACTAAGGTAAAGTTTCATAAAAGTAAATTACGGATATTTCTCGTTCTAGCCGACTAATTCTGTTGTCGAGAGCCTCACGTAATTTAATTTATCCGCACACCACTCGAGGTATCGATGCGTTATCAAATAAGAAAAGAAAAATAAAATGCACTGTCAGGATCTAACTCTCGCTTTATTTCGTATCCGAGATTGATTCAACAAAAGTTCATTAACCTCACTGTTCTCTTGATATGCAAGCTATGAAAAGAAAATTCTTAAACACTCGCAAAAGCAAGCTTTTTCTAAACTACATCACAAAACGTAGCCTTTCACAACAACATTCGCTCTCTTCTCATTATTTTTCTCTTCCTTAAACGACATAAATCTTCTTTCAACAAAATGCATTTCTGTCGCACTTTCTTCCTTTGTGGTATTCAATAAGCTCGTGAGCTTGTTAAGATATTGCATTACGGACCCACGACATTAACACACACGCAAGAAGTACATTAAATTATTAGTAAAAATAAAGAAAGAAGAAGATGTTGAAATATAGCCATAAAGTTATAAAAAATGTCATAAATATCAGATTCTGCTCTTTACTAAAGGATGTGTCAGCAATAGGCAGCCATGAATATTGATACAGCACGCAAAACTGCACAAAATGGGAAAGTATGTATGCAAGCAATAGTCTCATAGATAAGATAGTATGGGTTTTCACAAGTAGCTTCATATATTACTTGCATCAGACTTTATTATAGCTCTGTCGCAAACAGTCCTCGATATATCAAAATTAGATGCAGATTTGTCATGTTAATGTGATGCCATGTCATGAGATTGTCAAAGAAACGATTGTCTTACACATATTCTTTCTTTAAAATGATTAATGATAAATTACAAATTTTTAAAATAAAGAATAATTTTTTAAATTAATGAAACGAGTACGAAGAAAACTTTTTTTTGATAAAAGAATTCAATAAACTCAATAAATCAAGCGGATAATTAAATTTTATTCGATTGAAATATATTTTGTCCCTGATTTATTGGATTGTCTCTTAGATCATTTGTAACTGTATAAAGGTCTGCTTCGTTCTTTTCGTTTCATCTTTTTTAGTCACTTGTGCACTTTTAGTGACTTTCATTCATGTCTTTCTCCTACTCATACAGAAGATATGCCTTGTGCACGTATCAATTTTATCGATGAGTGGCTATTTGATCCGTAGGGAATGCACGTGAGAAAAATGAAAATCGATACATATCGATAACAAAATGTCGCCGTGAACAAGCAGTGCTCCTTTCAAACAATAACGTCTTGAATTTCTTCCTGGTCGATCGTAATCTCCGGTTATCCTTTTCTCCTTGTTTTCTTGTGTCTCTTTTTGACAGTGCCGTAACATTTATATTTTCACTGTCTCGACGGTAAAACGTGACTTGGATTCATTACAAATGATACTTATGATATGGCAGTGTTCACAAGCCAACGTAGTCCTGCAGCCAATAACCTTCGCTAAATCAATTTACCACTTCTTCCCTAACTATTCCTTATTATTTTCTTTTTTAGGACATAGGAAAAAACACTCTTAAAATTATTTACTAAAACTTTTCCATTTATATTAATGAAAAAATATTGTCTTACACCGCTTAGTTATTCAAAGCTTTTAAACCTTTCTCTTTCAACTTTCCATTATTTCTTCGTTAGCCTCACTCTTTGCCAATAGATTTTTGTAATGATTCCTGTTATGCGAGCTGCAATATTGATACAACTTCATATTGAAGCAATATCGGCTTTTAGATTCCCGTCTACCTAGACCAAGAAGACACGCTCTCGTTTCTCGACACGCGAAGCAATTCGTGTAACGTCTTTATGAAAAGCGTCGGGATGTATATTGGTGCGATATTCCAGCCTGAAATGAAGACTAAAATAAAGAATGCAGAAATAGAAGATGATAGTTGACGTAGTATATAAAGTAAAGGTAAATGGAAGAAATTTAATCGAAGTACATACGTATATATTTATGTTCGCGCTCATTCCGACCTTTCTATATATCTAATGTTAATGCTTTTGAAATACAAACGTCAAGAATCCGTAAGCTATATTTAGCGCTAAATACGCGAGGCAAATGCAGACAGTAGTACTTGATAGTACTGATATATTCGCAGCTCTTTGTATCCGGTGACGCCGATACCACGCATAAACCGCGGCCTTTGATATCCAAATCCTGCCGCTTCTAGGCTAATAACGATTTCCGCCTCCGCGGTTACCCATCCTTTTCCTCGTCTCCCCAATTGAATAACTATCCACGACCTCCTCTTCCACATTCATCTCCTCTCTCTCCTCTCCACCTGTATATGTCTATTGTAATTTCCGTCACTCTCCGTCTAACTCTCTCACCCTTTATTCTCCGTTCGCTCGAACGGCTTCCTGCAAATAACTCACCGCTATTCGCACTGCGAGACGATATCAGTAGGACGATTTCTATCACTGTCGGTTCTCTACCTTTTCCCCTCTCGAATGAATCTCCGGATATCGAATTCTTACGCGCTGGCGCCCACAACGGCATAATAATGAATAAAGCATCGCATCGACAACTGCAACTGCGACTGTTAGTACGACAACGATGACGATAGCGAGCCATGAAAAGTGCATTTTTGCCGCGACGTCTCGTAAGATATTTTCTAAGGGACTTCCCGTTTGTACCTAAGATCGCTCACTCATGCGAGCGATATTACCCGCGACGTTTCTCACTTATATATATTCTGCGCGCATGCCGTAAAGATGGAAATACACTTTAACGCATTATTCACTGCATGTGTGTCCTTTTACGTTTGTGCTCAACGATTCAATTCACAGATCCATATCTGCGATGGAACAAATTGGTTCTTGAGATGAAAAACTTTTAACGTCGAGGGAGAGAGATACAAGTGCGCGTTAAATATATTATTTTTAACAAATAACAAAATTGTAATAAGAACGTATACGAATTAAACCTTGTAAGTTTCTCCGTAATTCACATTTTTGTATCCTATTTTATATCTAATTTTTATCGACAAGATCCTTAATCTGCTGAATTTCGAATTTCTCATACAAAAACTGTCGTATTAAACGAGACTGAAATATCGTTCCGCGCAATAAACGATAGTTTAAAACTTTACTGTAAAATGGGCTACAATATATATATTTTATCGACGTGTCAATAAATATTACGTTTGTTTGATACTTGCCTGGCTTAACTATCGCAAGTATTCTGTAAAAGATAATAAGCACTCTGGAATTTTCTTATACAACGAGTTATCAACGAGTTATCAACGAGTTATGCAATGTGCAACAAACACTCTCGAGACGTTACATTTAAAAGTTTCAGCGAAAAGTTTGGTCTTTGCTTTCACAAAATGTGTATTCTTCTCTACCTCTATTATGTTAATTCTAATTATCTTTCTTTTCATTATACTTACAATTAGTTATTGTTATATAGTTGTAACGAAATTTAGAAACTTGTATTTCTACATTTTAAAAAATATGTGGATTTAATACCAAGGTGTAGATTTAACACTCTGGTTTAAATACTTTAACACCAACATGATGAGAGTTATATAAATATGCAGATTTTTTACAATGTAATACGAAATAAAAATTGTACGACATTAACTTTTTTAATAAGACTTCCAAGATTTAATTTAAAGCATATAAACCTTGTACGGCTTTCTGTCACACGGCTTAGCGAGCCTTTCAATCCTATCCATGGTACGCGCTGACGAATTGAATTAACTGCAAGCACAGTACGCTGTCGTCGTGATAAATTATTATTTAACACGCATAAACAAGGTCAGAGATAAATTCGAATGCACGTATATAAATCACTTTCTATCACTCACTCCGATATACTGCGTTGCTAATTGCGAAATACACGAGAGGAACGGCATTGGAAAAAAACGATGCGCTATAACGATTCGCACTACCAACGTATTTGCGATTCTACGAACAAAAATTCAACATCAAAATTAACAATAAGAAAAATTACATGGAATCAACAACACGTATTTATATTGCTTTGTACACATCCCTTGATAAAATTAAAGAATTTTATTAATGATGAAAGTGACAAAATATACAAATTGATATATTATATACTATTAAAATGATTAATTATATGTTTAGTGACTCGGATCAAAGATCAACCGCTGAAATTTTAAAGGATCATGAGGCTAGCTCATTCGTGTAATCCGCCATTATATCGACGATTTGCTTGGACTTTCTGCATAGAATTTCTACGAGGACGATACGGAACTCGTTAAAGTGGTTATACCTTCTTGTATATAGCAAAGTACAGATAACGACGTACGCAGAACGGTCTTTCTACCTCGCAACGAGGTCAGTGCTCAGAGAAACGTTGGTCCGTGATAAAAAAAAAAGAAAGGAAAAGAAAAAAAAGAAATTCCCGGAAAGAAAAAGGGTTGAACCTCTTGCATGGAAATCGGCGTCGACTGAGGGGACGACTTTTCGTCCTCTTATTATCGTTTTCGTTTCCGGCGAGCTTCTCGTCCGCATATTACGCTACCCTATTTTCTTTTATCATTTAATTAAACAACCAGTTACACAAAATACGCGAAATCCGACGACGGAGAAAACAATTCTCAAGAAATTACCTCGTTTCAGCCATACTTTGCGCATTATCTTTGTTCCTTGAACGTTTGTTGGAAGTACAGACTATTTCTCCATAGATAAGGCGCAACGATATTCATTAAAATGTAATTGATACACTTTAGTAATAATCGAAATATAATGTTAATAAAGTACTATTTTTTCTCGAGTGCAGCCCCGAAAGATTTAAGTATTATGTTAAATTAGTTCTATAATTAAACAATACGCAACTATGATAACGATTAATTCAACCAAATTGGTAGACGAAGACGTTTAAGATTTATCTCAGATTAGGCATTTCAAAGATGGATTAGCGTTCGCAATTATCTGACATCCCGTTGCCTCCTGTCTTTTACTTCACAGTTATTTTGATCTTGTAATTGGAATCCAAGAAAGCGGAAGGCGTACGGCCAAGATCGAGAAAATAAACAACTTTGGCTCTAAGAGGACTTGGTACGATGTCAAATGCACTCATGGCTTATAGAATTTGAAATGTCCAAGAGTACCTCTATTTCATATCCGCAACCGCATTTTGGCAGCAACATAGCAGTATGCATGCGCACGCAGGAGAAACGAGTAAATTAAAAATATTAAACAGTAAATTAAAAAAAGAATCACGTTTGCATATTACATTGAATGAGCACACAACATGCGATTTCACATACAAAAATAGTATTTTATCTAAATTCAAAAATCTGAAATTTTTAAAATTACAATTCCTAAGATTCCTTCAAAGACTTATATATATATAAAGGAGAATTAGGAAAGATATATATATATATATATATATATATATATATATATATATATATTTCTTTATTCTTTTTTGTTTAAAAAAAAAAAGTAAGTCTGAT
>Ga0157364_1008447_pt1 | contig 10659 bp, 13 predicted proteins | sample AttsexASBM2_FD_111476 | JGI IMG/M metagenome (GOLD analysis project Ga0157364, IMG submission 111476) | Fungus gardens microbial communities from leaf cutter ant in Ribeirão Preto, State of São Paulo, Brazil - Atta sexdens ASBM2 | ecosystem: Host-associated > Fungi > Mycelium > Unclassified ... | reverse complement strand
TTTCTTTTTCTGTCTTGCCCAACTTCTTTTCAACTTTTTTAAATACTCAACTTTCTCTTCTCTTTTCTCATCTGTACTCTTTTTATTTCTTCTTTTCTAATTTCCTTCTCAAATTCTTCTACTAAGTCTATTGCATTTCTCAAGTTTTCCAACCCTCTCAAGTATCTTCTTTCACTATATATCCTTTCCACCTGACCAGATACTTTGGCTTCTCTCTTATATCTTTTTTATTTAACATTTTCTCAACTTCATACTCTTTTTCTCTGTTTATCTCTACTGGAAAAGGTGAAATCTTTTTCTATTCCTCTACTTGCTTCTAATATATCACTATTTTACTTATATTAACCACCAAGTGAGTTTTCATTGATATTAGTAACTCTAACTCCATCACATTCTCTGATATAATTTTCTTTATTTTATAAAGTTTTATCAACTTCTCCATTAACTTTTTTGTTTCTTATTTCTCATCTGTCATATTAAATCTTTTGTACTCAACAACACTCTACCTTTCACTTTATATTCTACTGCTTCTTTTCTATTCTTATCCACATATTTTTTTCATTTTCTTCTATGATTTTTTCAATATTACTTTTGCCTCCTTATACATTTCTTTTTTTCTTTCATAGTTAACTTTGAATGGTAGTAGATTTGTAGATGTATATACTTTGCTATTAAAGGCAAACTCTACAGCTGCCAACTATTCTGACTAATTTTCCTGTTTATGATTGATGTACATCCTTAAATACTATTCTAACTCTTAATTTATCCTCTTCATCTATTCATCTGTCTGTAAATGAAAAACTGTTAATAACTTTGTTTCTATCTCTAATATCTTATTTTAACTCCTTCATCAATCTTGCTGCAAACTGTAGACCTCTGTTCAAAGTCACACTCTCAGGGAACATATGCAACTTCCATACATTGTTTTTAAACAACTTCACTAATCCTTCTACTATTATTTTTTCTGTTGTTGTTATAAAATATGACATTTTTGAAAACTTATTAGATACTACCAAGATTGAGTCATAACCCCTAGACACTGGTAACTTTGTAATAATGTCTACTAATATATATTGTCATAGTCTTTCTGGTACTACATTTCATCTTAATTTTTCTGCTGGCATCTCTGCTCTATTCTTTATCTTCTGACACTGATTGTATTTCTCCATATATTGTTTTATCTTCTTAATAACTCCTAACCACTGATAATTTATAATGACTAATTCTACTGTTTTCTACTGTCTTTTATGTCCTGTTATTAGCATATTATGATGAAGCTAAATAATTTCTAACCTCAAACTCTCATCTTTTAGAATATATAATTTTCCTTCCTTTAACACTAACTCATCCTCAATCTGCTATTCATTGTTTCTTAATACTTTAACCTCTGCCTTCTTTATTTCCTCTACTACTTTCACTACCTTATTATTCTTTGTCTCTGATTTTTTAATTTTCTCTATAATTTCTTCCTCAGCTTCCTCAATCAACAACTGTCCTTTCTCTATCATTTAAATTTCCAACAACTTTTTTTCAACATTACTTGGTTTTTATTATCTTTCTTTACTTCCTTTATCCAATCCACTCTTCTATTCAAACTATCTGCTCATTCCATACTCTTGCTAGCTATATGCTTCAAGACAAATCTTGACAAATATAAAGTCTATCTAGCCTGTTTTTGATTTAACTTCTGAGCTTTTATAAAATACTCCAAGTTTTTGTGATTAGTCTAAATTTTAAACTGACTCTTAGTACTTTCTAAAAAATGTCTCTAAATACCTTTTTTTAAATCACCAATTTATTACATGAGACATGAGGGCAGACTATGGTAGCTACTTTGTAACTATGTACAGACAAACTTAATTAACATTGAAATGAAAAGAAAAAGAAAGAGAAAAAGAAAAGGTAATAAATAGGAAGGAATAAGACTGATTATGTCATGAAAGAAAATGCCCCACTATTAAGTTCAAGGAATATCGTAAAATGACCAATACAATCTTTACTTAAATTCCAGTAATTATTAAACCTCTTACACTCATGCAAAATATGTTATTGGGTTTCAATAGAGTATACCCCACATGAACACAAAAAGTTCTCTCTAGGGAAGAACTTGAGTCTATATTCACCAATTGAAGCATGATTAACGATTGCTTTAATAGCACTTGCACAAAGTGAATTGGAGTAGCCAAAGTATTAAAGCCATAGACCCCCATCAATATAGGAGGAACTAAGAGGATTAGAATTACTATTCAGAAGTTCTAGAAAACTCTTTCCTTTAAGGTCAGATGCTTGAAAAGTTATCTTCCACTAAGATATAATGTTGTTGCATACTTGTTTTTTACTGAAGTCCCAAGAAGACATACTCGGGAAGCATGCCATTGACACAAAGCTCTTGGAATCTTTGTCAACCACCAAATAAAGATACCAGTTTTCTTTACTAGGACAATCCCAGAATTTGACACTGTTGTTGATGTCCTTATGGAAGAACTCTCTAAGTTCACACAATATAGCAATAGATTGTAACTGGTAGGGATGAGATGACAAATCAAAAATCTTTCTTGTAGTGTGCAATGAATTGGTAATGACAATGATTTTCTTGATGTTTGGGATATCAATAACTTGGTTGATACCACATCTAATAGTGAACAGTTCTGCTTCAGTGGTGAATATGTTAATGGCTTGATGACATGTTTTGACAACTAGCTGATCAAACGAGTGTATATATAATATGGAAGTAGCAACACAGTTCTTGATGCTAGCATCTGAGACAACAATGCACAATGAAGGATCTGAAGAATAGGCAATGACAATGTTATCAAGTTTGTGAATCTGAATCTTTACATCCTAAGGTCTGGGGTAAAAAGAGATATGATTTGGAAAACTATCACAAAAATGGTTTCCTGGGGAAAATTCCTTGTCTAGTAGAGAGAAAGCAGAGAAAAATTTGTTACACCTATTGTCCATATCAATGAGGGGACTTTTAAGGTATAAAGATTGTTTTGAAGTAAGATTGGTCGAGAGGGTTCAATAATAGGAAAGAGATTGAGAATTATCATAAGTGATAAATGATTTGATGATATGATTTGGAGAGAGCGAAAACCCTTTAAGAAGGAACCTGTCATACAATTTCTTCAAGTGAAGATGGATAAGGATTAATCCAGCAATGGCTTCAATACTATCTGTAGGCAAAGTGCAAAAAGCTCCCATAATCTATATGGCCACTCTACATTGCATTTTCTTTAAGACATTGAGTGGGTAGTGAAGAGGAGCTTTGTTGTAGTACTACAACTGAAAGCCATAAAGTGCTATTGGAAGCATGCAACATCTATATAGGCATCATTTTTAAAGAAGGATAAGACCTCTTGTGGAATTTTCAAGCATCTTTATACATTTGACATTTAAGATTGTCTTATTTGCATAAAAGTTGATATGGGCCTGAAACAATAGTTTGTAATTGAAAATGAAGCCTAAGTATTTCCAGGTGGTCTTAGGAAGTAGATGTGGTCCACCTAAGGGAAATAGATCTAGTGGAGAGGGGGTAAATGCTCTATATGATCTAGAAAAGTGAAAAACTTCAGTTTTGTTATGTTCCATGACAAGATCAAATTTGGTAAGTAAAGATGAAATAACATTGTAATTACAAAAGAGATTAGCATTAGAAACAGATAACAATTTGTTCTGAGAAATAAAAAGACTATCATCGACAAATGAGAGGGAAAAAATAGGAATTTTTAGATTTTTTAAATGATTTTCCAAAATATGAAAGATTGGAGAAAGATATAAAGCAAATAAAATCAGAGAAAGAGCTGAGTCTTGTCCAACTCTAACATCAATGTTATAAAATGGAGAAGAAAAATTGTTCCATAAATACTTTGTTTTTCTGTCAACAAGGTAATTGCTGAAAAACTTCGAGACTTTGTAATCAAAACCCACCTTATTTAGGATAAGAGGGAGAAGTTGGTGATTGAGAAAAGAGAAGAACTGTGCAATATCAAAAGCAACAATGCTGGTATACAAGTTTTTTACCTAGCCTGATTGAATGATGTGAGTTAAGGCTACTCTAGTGTCAGTAGAAGAACAATGTTTGAAACTACTTAGTTGGCAGGGATGAACAAAATTGTTAGAGATCAATAAGAATTGAAGTTATTCTCTAAGCATTTTTTTGAATAGTTTGCTAGTAGTGTTGAGTAAAACAATTGGGCAGAATAATTTGATAGAATCATATGACATCTTGTTCAGTTTAGGAATAATGATTGTAGTTGACATTTTGAAGTGAGATGGCCAGTAACCTAAGTCAATACAAGTGTTAGCAATGTTGATCAACTTATTAATACATCCATCATCCTTCATGATGGCTTTAAGATGATTCCATAACAATTTGTTCAGACCAGAAGTCCAAGAGTTGTTACATTTGTGAATAACGTTGACAAGTTCCACTTTTGAGAAGGATAGCCAGCTTGAAACATCTTTGTTTGGAACTTCATCTAAGAGGATAATGTCAATTTGTCAATTTTGAGCCAAATTGAAGGTGTTGTGAAGTGCTTCCCATAAGTCTTCGAGTTGGATATAAGGGCATCTATTGTATTGAATAGCTTTAGTAGTGGTGAGCTTTCTTTTCTTGATCCAGTTCATGAGCTCTCATGGACCATATCTCTTGTTGGCAATTTTATCAATTTTACCATCAAAGAAATTTTGTTTCATTTTCTTGACAGTTCTTCTGAATTTCTTCTAATTATTCAGACTTCTCAAATGTTGGTAAGCATCAAGGTATCTGTGACAATTATCATCCCACCAGACTTTGAAATGCCTTGTAATGTTGACTTTCTTGGAGTGCTTATGCCATATATAGTTGATGATTTCTTCAAGAACATTGATATCAACAATAGAATCAGCCTTGAGGTTTTTTATGAAATTTTTCAATTCAGCAATAAATTGATCTTCCTCCTCGCTATTCTTGATGAGAATGTGCTTTGATATCTGAACTTGTTTCTTGACTATAAGAATGTTGACAATGATGGGAGCATGATCAGAGGAAAGTCTCCAATCAGGATGGATATGGTGGGAATTAAATTCTGTCAATTTGGGACAAAGAAAGACTAAGTTAAGGACAGAATTAGAATTTGATTGTTATCAGAATACCTAGTAGGAAAATTTTCAATGGGTTTAGAAAGTTTGAGATGAAAAGAGTCCATAATATCAAACAAAATGTTTCTAAAAGAAGAGTGGAATAGGAAACTAGGGTCCCAAAAACAATCCCTAATATTGAAATCACCTGTCATAAGGAGAATGTTGTTTAAGTCAACTTCAGTATCCTTGAGATACTTTAAAGCTGACTGAGATGAGTTGGAATATACATTAAGTAAAAATTAAATCAAACACTGGTTGAAGAATGATATGCATGAAATATTCCTATGATTAAAAATATCATTACAAAAGGAAAAACAAAGAAATGAAATGCAAATATTAATATATACAATGACTCTTGGGAAGTCCCTGATATTTGTTGGGTTTCTAGAAAACATAATCCAGTTAGGATGATTAGGAACACCCACTAATTCTTCGCCTTCACAATTGAGTGGACTTGGGATCAAATAAATACATGTCCAGGATGGCTCCTGGATGAAAATGATGTCAAAATCTGAATGTGTTTTGAGAATAGAATAGATAATGAGACTGTTCTTGTGAATGTTTCGAGAAAAAACTTTGATATTCTCACAAATCATGCTTGAGTGCTGCTCACAACTAAGTAAATCAATTTATTCCTGTTTTTATGGATTTTGACTTGTTTTTTGTTATGCCATTTGTGATTGAATCTATGTTTTCAGAACAGACACTGGTTAGAGTCTGCTTGGTGATCACCACAACAATTTGAGCATTTGAGAATAAAATATTTCTTTGTTTCAAGTTGGAGAGAGTTGATTTTGTTATTCATCTTACAATACCACCCAAATTGACAATGATGTTTGGTTTTGTGTGGACCACTACACTTGACATATCTTACTCCTTGAACCTTATATGAGTGAGTTGCATGACCCCACCTCCAACAGTTCTTACACTGAAGCACACCCAAGTTCATGTTTATGCCTCTGATAGTGGCAATATGGTTTCCTACATTGAAACATCAATTAATGAGTCCTTTGGCCTTGCTATCACTCTAAACATCCCATATATCCACCCAGACAATGGACATGTCTGATTTTGATAACACTTTAATAACATAAGATTTGAAGGCAAGTATGACCTTGTCAAAGATTTGGTTTTGCTTGATGATAACTTTGATATTATTAGACAAGAAGCATATAGACAGGTTGTCATGAGGATAATAAGAGATACCTATTATTTTTAAGTAGAACTTTGATTGCAGGAGACAAGGAATATCAACATCCATGACATCAATGTATTCAATGTTTTTTACATAATTCTTGATTATTTAAAGATTGGAAGGGGACACAATTTTGTATGTGACCACCATGATATCTGATTGGTCAGATCAGATAAAATCAACCAAGATGTCAGATTTGCTGTTCTTTAAAGTCCTGTTGATGTTAGAGACATGTTAAGAACTCTTCTTCATGAAATTCACAGTATTGCCACCGTTCATTGGAATGATAACTTGTTTTCTCAATGGCCCTTTGGTAGTCATTTGGATTTGTGGTTTAGGTTTAAGGCCACCTTTGACAATATTTTGAATTTGGTCGATTTTCATTGCACCAAGGGCAGAAAATGTGTCTTTGATCTTGATAACTTCTGTTGTATGAGAAGCTGATTTAAAAGCCTGTGTATAATATTTATGAGTAGGCTTGACAACAGAAGTTAGTTTAAGGTTCTTGAAATATTTGGAAATTTAATTAACTTCCTTTTGAGACTTGGCAGAAATAAGAGGGGGGATTCTTTCAATACTTGCCAGAATCAATTTGCTCTTGTTAGAATTATCTCCACTGGTAATGGGTTTCACCTTAAGAGTGAATTTCACTGAAATCTTCTATCTTAAAGTATAAGAATTCTTGTCAGTAATAAGAGAGTCCTAGTTTGACTAATAAACTGCAGAAATGAGGTTTCAGACCACCTCACTAACACTCTTAAAATCCTGAATATTGTTGGAACATTTAGGGTCAATTTGTTTGTTATTAATGTATCTAGCAACAGAGTTTAAAGTTCTTTGTGTTGGAGGCCAGATGCTCGAGAGATCTGTGAAGAGAAATGGGATGAAAGCTTCTATCCTATAATTTGGGTTCTATAGGAGCATTGGGATCATATGGCAGTTGGATGTTGATGACATTATCATTAACACATTGAGGTGGAGTAGACAATAGGGCAGGCATGCTTTCAATATTTCATTGCAGGCATGCCCTGTTATTGTGGTCAGTTGCCCTACTGACCTGGACTTCCTTTATTTCAGCATAAGACAGTTGTGAGCTGTCAATAGGATCTCTGATATCACCTTTGTCAGAAATGTCACTGAGCTGCTCTATTCTGGTAGCATAATTCACCGATGTCTCACTCAAGGACATAAAAACAGTTCTAGAAGTAGTTTTGTTAGGAGTTATGGTATGACCTCTCACATCATCATAGTTGTCAACATTTCTGCTGATGAAATTGTCAATATCCATCCCCATGTTAGATGGTAAAGTTATGTTTGAGTAGGAATTCATAGTAGTTGAAGTAAAAAGAAATTTATTTCCAATATCTCTTAAGGGCACTACCATACAAGATGGTGGTATGAGAGAGAGAAGGGATGGTCTCTAAATACCTAATAATTGCCAATATCTCTTTATTTTAAATTTTATAATTCTTTTTGACTTTATTCAATAACTTTGAAATATAGGCTACTGGCCTCCACTTCTCATTCTTATACTTCATTTATAATACTCTTTCCATAGCAAAGTCTGATGCATCTATCTCTACTCTTATCTCTTTGTCTAAGTCTGATGTTGTTAAGACTGATTCCATTGTAAATTTCTCTTTCAACTCTTTAAATGTCTTCTGCTGATACTTTCCCAAATTCTATTTCATATCCTTCCTTGTCATTTCATGAAGGGGTTTTGCTATCTTTGTAAAATTCTTAACAAACCATTTATAATAGTTTGCCAATTCCAAGAACTTTTACATATTCTTTATACTTCTTAGTACTGGCCAATCTACTACTTCCTCAACTTTCTCCTTTTCCATATTTACCCTTATTGATCTTATCACAACTTCTAAAATCTGACCTCTTTAACTTTTCTCACATATTTTTCTAGTTTTACAAACAAATCATTCTCTATCATTCTTCAATACTTCTTTTATAATATTATCATGTTCTTCCTTTATCTTTATTCCTACCATCACATCATTAATAAATGCCATTACATTTTCTGCTTCTATTATATTCCTTAACAAGTCATTCATTATAGCCCAGAAAGTTGCTAGTGAGTTTGTTAATTTAAAGAAAATTACTGTCAGTTCAAAGGCATCCTCTAGTGTTAATAATACTGCTTTCTGCTTGTTTTCTTTCTTAATCCTCACATTGTTATACCCCTACCTTAAGTCTATCTTCATAAACACTTTTTTCTTCTCAATATTGTCTATCAAATCTGGAACAGTAGCAATGGGTAATTGTTTTTAATTGTCCAACTGTTCAAATATTGATAGCCTTACACTATCTTCTTTTTTCCATCCTTCTTTAGCACAAAGAACACTAGTGATGTTTGTGATAATTTTGGTGGTTAAATATACCCTTTTCTTAACTGATTCTTTAAAAACTCTGAAACCTCCTTTCTTTCTATTCTTGATAACAGATATATCTTCCCCTTTTTTGGAACAAAACCTTCTTTGAGATCTATGGCATAATCTCATATCTTTCTTATTGGCATCCTCTTTGATCTTTTCTTTTCAAATACCTTTCAATATTTATGAAATCTTCTAGAAGCCATTTCTTCTACCATTCTAATCTCTATCAAGTCTTTCTCTTCTGCCTGCTTCTCTTCTATCATTCTCACTATCTCTATTTCTTCCTCAACTGTTAGTTTCCTAAACCCTTTCTTTTGTTTTTTCTCCTTCTGCTTCTGCTATTCTGACTTTGTCTATTTTGTCTTCCACTGCTTTCTACATTTATCTGGACATCTTATTATCTTAAATTCTCTTGTCTTCCAATCAATTTCAGAGTTGTAATGTGCTAGTCATAGCCTCTTCAATATCACACTCTATTTCTGCTCTCCTATTACATCTATCTCCATTTTCTCCTTATATCCTCTATAAAATAACTCCATTTCCACTGTATATTCAATCAGTCCTCCATAATTAAACGTACCATCTACGTTCCTTATATATATCAACCTATTCAACTTCTTCTTAAACTTATTTTTTCTTACAAACTTTGAACTTATTACCAATCTTGTCATCTTATTATCCAATAACACTTCCACAATTTCTTCCTCATCATCTTTCTGCTTCAACCCTATCTTCACTATTACTTCTCTTAACAAATTTTCTCTTTCAATCTTTCTTACTTCTACTAGTTGTCAGGTGCGGTTCACACTGGGGTGGAAGTCCGCAGAATGGACCCAGAGATGAGCGGACTTGTGGAATGACCTTGGCTTCAGCTTATGTGCTGCACCGTCTATCTGCCGCGTGGTCGCAACTTCAGATGAGAGAGAGAAAGTCCGAGTGGAAGTGAGTACTGATTTGGTGTATTGCTGTTGAACACCGGAGATCAAGTTCAATAAGAGGTTATCTTCGTCAATTATTAGACTAGCAAATTACAGTGTAACTACTAGTCTTATATACAAACAGATATTATAGGAAATACTCGGAGTTTCAGTGGTAAAACCTCTATTGCCCCGAGCGGAGGTTTCAGTGTTGAGACACTGATAGGAGCAACTCCGTCACGAAAGACTGAGTTGAATAGGAGTATCTCCGCCATAGAAGATGGAATATCCGGAGGGTTGCAGCACCGCCGTGAGACGTGTTGTGAGAAAGGCAGGCTTGTATGATTCGGAAGTGGTTTCACTGCGGGAACGTTGTTTCCGGACAAGTGGACTTGCATATGACACTAGTCTTACATTATCTATTGACTACATATCTACTATCTTACTGAATACTACCCTAATAAATACTACCTAATATATCTTAGAAGAGAATATCTAAACTAGACATTTCCTTACTAGACAGTATTGCTCCTCTATATATATAAAAATCATAATAGATCTTCAGCACAAAGCTACTGCTCAAAAACAACAAGTATGCTACTAGAACACTATCTAATTGAACAATAAGTATGTTTAGAATCTGGTCTAAATCTAGTCAATACTGTTTATGATAACCTTCCAATAGCTGCTATTTACTTCTTAAGCCTAAGGTCTAGCTATATGAAATTAGTAATAATTAATTATACTGATTGCATACTGAGAATAGTAAAAGAATAAAGTAAGGAGATTATGAGATGCAGTGTTCTTAAGTAGTCAAGTTTTACTGTTGTAGCAACTACTAATCAAAACAATTAATAGTGTACTAAGTAGTCTTATAAGACAAGAGTCTTATAGAAATCACAAAAGAACTCGACAAAAAGTTCTCAATATACTGCTATACTATTTATACTATAGATACATGGTCTGTACTAGCAATAAATAACCCTATCATAATATCTATACATCAGCCATGAGTGTACTATATGTACATTATAAG
>Ga0157364_1008446_pt1 | contig 10659 bp, 10 predicted proteins | sample AttsexASBM2_FD_111476 | JGI IMG/M metagenome (GOLD analysis project Ga0157364, IMG submission 111476) | Fungus gardens microbial communities from leaf cutter ant in Ribeirão Preto, State of São Paulo, Brazil - Atta sexdens ASBM2 | ecosystem: Host-associated > Fungi > Mycelium > Unclassified ... | reverse complement strand
TATACGTGGGTCGTTTGATAAGTTTGATAAATTTCCATGAAATGGCGCTACAATCCATTTGATGACGCGACATCTCGAAAGATCCACTTTTCGAACCCCTTCAGGCCAAATTTCAGTCAGAAAGGATGCATAGTTCACGTTTGGTAGTCATTTAAAGCGAGATTGGCGCGCAAGAAAGTTCTCTTCCATCAAGACAACGCGTCGTCCCAGTCGACCGTTGCAATGACAAAACTACGAATTGATTCCTCATCCACCCTATTCTCCGGACTCTGTTCCCAAATTTAAAAACTTGGCTCGGTGGGAAGAAATTCTCGTCAAATGAAGAAGTCATTGTCGCCATCAATGAGTATTTTGCAGACTTTGAGGCGGCCTACTTCAAATGACTACTAAACGTGAACTATGCGTCCTTTCTGGCTGAAATTTGTCCTGAAGGGGTTCGAAGAGTGGATCTTTCGAGATGTCGCGTTATCAAATGGATTGTAGCGCCATTTCATGGAAATTTACTAAACTTATCAAACGATCCATGTATATCCCACTTCCGTATAAGCGTGGACGAGGGATCTCAACAGAGAAAACTAAGAAAAATAAAAAAAATAAATAAAAAAGACGATAAAAATACCTAAGGATACAACTATCAACGCAGAATTGCAACAATTAGCAATACTTTATGCGCATTCCATATTTTAGAGCTATTTTTATATGTACTATCTTACCAATGAGGAGAGTATACCGAAACGAAAGCAGTATTGTAAATTTGGATAATGCCAAGGGACTCATTGGGCGTACGCGAAGATGAGGAAATCGTACTATTTTCTTTAATACAATAGTTAAGGCAATCTTCGACCACTGAAGGAATTGGTGGGATATTTAGATGTAATGCAAATCGAGCTTCTACAATCGCCTTATCAACGTTATGATCAAAATAACTGTAGACAACCGTGTCTACAGTTTTTACGATTGACGATCAATTTAAGAATTTAGATATTGCACTTTTTCAACTCAATATTCATTCAAACATGTAACTGACATTTACGCTTACTGGTAAGAGTAGCTGCTTTGCTTCCGGGTGTAGATTGAGCGATTACGAGCTTGGTCTGACGGACTTTGAAACTTATCACACGATATCTATAATAATATAAATTCATTGAATAATAAATTTTATTTTGACGAAGACAACAAGGTAATTGTTATTCCGGAAGAATCGTACGAAATATAGTACGTATAAACGAATACTTAAGACATGTAATTTTACAATCTCATCCCAACAATACTGCGAGAGAGAAAACACTTCACAAAGAGGATGAAGAGTATCCTTTGACTATTCACGCTAATAATAATACAATGAAGAGCGAGATCAAATACACTTATCGAGTAAATTTCACTAAATTGGTCGCTGTTAAGATTTTCATCAAATCGAGTTGGAATCATGATAGTGAATCGGATGAATATCATCAATCGATAAATATCATCAATGTGAACATCATTCGCATTGAATGCAACGTGACTGCGGGTGCATACAGCAACGACAAGTGTGTGCACGCGATATACGAGTTTTCGCCGAGCGTGTCGCCAGGATATAAGATATCGAAAAGATCTATGCAGATCATTTATCTTCCGATTATCGATATATATTAATAGTATTACGAATCTGATGCTTCGCATTGTTGATCACGACCGATTGCTCGATTTTCGCGGAAAGGAGATCATCTTTAGATTGTATATATGGAGACAACCTCGATAAAGTGATACGATAAAGATAACATGAGATGCTTGCTTTGAACGAGCAGGCGAAGATTAGAGACATATTTTTAGAGAGACGACAGCGATCAAAAACATTCTTTCATTCAGTAGAAAAAACTCCCTGCGTCGAAAGTTAAATTTTTACAATCATTGGATTTTGTCGTACGAAATATCTAAGATGACTGATATCTCGAATATTGGAGGCGAATCGATCTTTGATGATCGCATCGTCAAGTTCGAGTTTCACACATACAATTCGTACATCAATACGATGTTTAGACATAGCGATGAGATAAGGATACCCATACAATAGCAGGATTTATATACGTTATCATGTGAAAGCATTCTCTACGTCGAAAGTAGATTGTCTTCAAAAGAAGAAAATGTATAAAACTGACCAAAGCTTGATAAATACATAGTTCATATTCGATGAAATTCGATATGAACAGTATGAAGATACCATAGCAGAAACGGAATGACTAGTCTCTCTCAGAAGAGTTATGTTTTCTAATGAAATTGTATATAGCTTGGAGAATGCGGGATTTTTCGACTCTAATGATATTACGAAAAGTCTAATGACAGACGATGGATACTTTAATTTTTGTGCCGCTTAGCATTGGGCTTTTGAAGATTACAACCGTGTCATAATTGACGCTCGTCATGAATTGATTTTGATACGAGCGCGCAATAACAATTACATAGTGGCAGATTCAGCGACATAGCCGACACTTCAATTATTCAAAGTACAGTGGCGAATGCTTCACATTGCGTTAAATTAATAAACTATTAATCTACTATGCTACGAACCTTAGAGAGTGGACGATATTTAAGTATGAGTTTCTGTTCTTGGGAACTGTACCTCCTGCCGAATACAATGAATTCCTGGGCCATCAAGATTGCGACTCAACCAGAAAAATGATACGTTATCTTTGGTCTACAGACTGATAAAAAAAATATCATGACAACACATAAACTTTATTTCGCCTGTAAATTAATCAATGTGAAACTTTATTTAAACTCTGAATTTTATCCGTACGATGATCTAAATCTAGACTTTGACAAACGCAGAGCTACTATTTTATATGATATGAATTTACGTTTCCATACGTCTTACTATCAAATTCCTCGTGAAAGAAATAAACCGTCATTCCAATTAAATTCCTTTTTGAGAGGTTTTACTCTAGTAATCATTGACTGCTCGCGACAAAATGAGTCTGTCAAGAGTGTGGATGTACGATTACAATATGAATTCAAAGAGAATGTACCCGCGAATACGCCTATTGCCTCATCATACGCGACTGCGTGATCGAATACAGCCCAATGTCCAACATAGTACGCAAGATTACATAAATTATCGTTTTCCCAAAAGAATAATATTCTCCTTTTTCTTTTCGACATAAGAGATAAAAGTCAAGATTTTTTCCGGATCGAGCACAGTCTCAAAAAGTCGTTTCGTTATGGTTATATCAACATTTGTGGATCTGCAAGGATTTGTCGTTGGAAGGAGATTTGTTGTGAAGGAAATAGCAGTGCTGAGAAAAGGAGCCATTCTTTCTCATTACATTTTTACATGCCCCATCCTATGGAATATCTTGACAAGAAAAGTCTTATGCTTCTTGATTGAGTGCTTAACATCATGGATTGCAATGGGAAGACGGAATGATCCCATACAACATGGCGAAACGTCTGATTAAACGTCTAATGCTATAATCGGTGTGGAAGAGACAACAATAAGACTCTCATATACGCTAAAGGACAAAAACGTGAATAGTTGGATATACTCGATAGTGACGACATGATCATTGAACTTTGGACATTGATTACGAAAATATAGAATCTTTGAATAATCTAAATATTACTAATGCTAATGCGAAAAACATGCTAAGAATTGTGCGTTATCTAATGTAGGGTAAAGTTGTCTAATATGAGATACTTTTTTTTAAAGACTTGTAATTTATTTAATTTGCAATCTTAATTCCTATTTTCGTGTTAAGGGAAATAATATATTCAAAATTTATCACCAAAAGTTAGCGACCAATGGTAGCTATACTTTGTTATATGTGAAATTTTTTTATTGAAAGTATTATCGATTTTGCTCAATAGTATCCGGGAAATGACGCATACTGTTGTTACTCGGAAGTACCAAAAGAAATTGTTCTTCTTCCATCGCGAAGAGAAATTAAACTCGATGCCGGAATTCAAGTATCAAACTTACTGAGATAACCGCGCCAGCTAATTAACATTTGCTTATTAGCTCCTCGTCTCCTTATCACGATCGACGATAAATTGTTCTTTCTCTAAATTTTCTTAACTCGATCTAATTCTTGTTCATAAAAAATATCATATATGACTTCATCTGCTAAATTTCGGAGTTCGTACATGTGAGGGTTTCGCCAATCGAGAATACGATAAATTTGAAATATTTCCTCGCTCCTCTTAACTTTCCTCGAAGGCTTTTGCTCTATTGATACGAACGAGATCTTCAACGCTATATTTAATCCTTCGCGCCCGTTTCTTTAATATTTCGTCTTTCCAACGTGCAATGTTCACGAATGATATGTGCGTTTCTCTTACTACCGGAGTATTCTCGTGGACGAGTGACGTGTGTGATTATAAGCGCGTATAATGTCCTGTAGAACATTGATATAGTGTCGTGTATTTTTATGCGTGGAATAACGCCACATTCGCTCCTTCAGTATTCTGTTGAAATGCTCGATGATGGCGGCTTTAATGTCCGGATTGTTATTCGAAAACGAATGTCGTTTTCTTTAAGAAATTTCTGCATTAATGCGCAACAAATTCTTTATTCTTGTCCATTTGTAAATACAGATACTCGTCTTTCGCTTTTTGGTACGTATTGAAAAGCTTTTATAACGCTGTTGCTCGTTTTATCACGTAGCTATTCTATCCAGACGTATTTGCTTAGTACATCGATAATTACTAACAGAGGAATAGTTGTCATTGTAACTTTTTAGATTTCGAAGTTCGATCAAATCTGTCTCCCACACATCGCCAATGTTTGTTACGCTACAATGCAATCGAGGAAATTTTCTATGCAATGGCCGATGCAACGTGTACGCGTCTTGCGATTCGAGCCAGCGTACGACTTCTCTCCGTGAGAAATTCGATTTAACGGCACGATTTACATTACTACATAATGCGACGGATTGTAGTATAGTTTTCCAAACATCGTTACCTCAGTTTTTTCGATTTTTTTGCAAAGATATAGGGAATTTCAGTTTTTCGTGTACAAGAAAGAATCAACGAATTTTTCTCGCGTTTAATAGAAGCGTCGATGTTTTCGGATACATACATACATATATACATACATACATACATGCATACATATATATAATACATACATACATACATACATACATACATACATACGTACGTATATACATACATACATACATATATGGTCGTACGTTCACATATACGTTCATGCATATGCGTTCATACATACGAGTACGTTTTATAAACGAAGAGAAAAAGAAATACATAATAAATACATTAACATATTTTTATTGAGAAAATTCTTTTGCAACCATCAGTTATATATTTTCAATACATTTGATACGCGCAATTCTTAACATGTTGTTCATCGCATAATATTAGCAAGATCCAGATTAGTTAAAGCTTCCATGTCTTCATAAATTGCATCCAAGGTCTCGATTTCTCGCTCATCATTCAAAAGCAAAATTCCAGAGTCACGTTCGTGTCCCTTAACGTATACCATAGCATCATCTTCAAATACAGTCGCCGTGATCAGGCTTTTCGTCTTATTATACGGGATCATTCTGGCCTTCCATCGCAATCCATGGTGATAAGCGTTCAATCAGGAAGCGCAAATCAGATCTTGTCAAAAATTTCCATGGCACGGAACTCGTAAAAATGTAATACGTGAGAACGATCCCTTGTTTCAGCATCGCCACGTCCTTCACGATAAATTTCTTGGATGAATCCTTGCAGATCCACGAACGTTGGCATGGGCATGTTGTTGAGAAGATTACAGTCAAATGCGGCGTAGATTTTCACCATGTCGGAGGTGCACTTATGTGATTTTGTGCACAACGTTAGTCAATGGATTATAATGAACCGCGCGATTATGTATGATAAAACAATAGGCTGTTGTATTTGCGGAAACATTTTCCTTACATTCAAAGTCTAATTGCACATCCACGATGTCGCTCTTGATCGATTCATTCTGTCGAAAGCAATCGATAATCACGAACGGAACATTACGTAAAAAAGTTGTAAAGATGACACTCGAGACTGTACGTAGTAGTCCTTTTGCAGAAACACGCATACAAGTCGTATAGAATTGCACATCTGTTTTTATCAAAATCCAGATTCAAGTCATCGTATGGATAACATTCCGAATTCAGGTAGAATTTGGTTAATTTGCAGTCATCGAATCTACTTATATCCTCGGATATGACGTTTTTTTCGATCTGTTTGCATAGCGAAAATGACGTAGCGGCTTCTCGAGTTGAGTAGCCGTCTTGATGGCCCATGAGTGCTTGGTTGTGCTCTGCAAGAAAGATCCCACGTACAGATCCCCCGAGCGAAAAGCCATGCTCAGATATCGTCTGCTTTCCAAAGCGCGCAGCATCGACAGTTTTTATTTATCTCGCTCAATAACACGTGCGACTACTGTACTTTGAATAATTCGAGCGTTGGTTCTGTCGCCGGATCTCCTGTCAGACAATTGTTATCGTTGCGCGCTCGTATTAAAATCAACTCATAACGAGCGTTGACCACACAATTTGTAATTTTCGCAAAATCCTAGCAGTACATAGTGCGGTACACAGAAATTAAAGTCTCCGGCCGCAGTTGTCTGCGCATCCCAGCCGGCATTCCGCAGAATAATGCATCTGTCGGATAACACTGTTACAAAGTTTTTGAGCGTGCTAATTATATCTACGTTACAATCTCAATCTCTACATGAATTTCATCGAATATGAACGCGACGCAATTATTTCCCGATGTCACGTGAGCACCCTGAATCACTTTGTTCTTCATCAGTTTTCCTGACATATAGAAAGCTTTCATACGGCAGTGTGTACAGATCCTGTTGCTATATGAGTATTCTTATCTTGTCGCTGTACCTGAACGTTGTGTTGGTAAACGGATTGTACGTGCGAGTCTCAATCTTGACGATGCGATCGTCGAAGATCGGCTCGTCTTAAGAATATCAGTCATTTCAAATATTGCGCACCGCATATCTCAAAGACTTTAAAAAATGTAACGTTCGACGCACTGAGCTTCTTATTCTTTCTGATGCAACTAGATGAGCGAATGTTACCGTCACCGACCTTGTAAAGAATGCGTTATCTCTCTGCATTCGTTTTGTTCTGTTCAGCACGAGCATCTTACGCTCACGTTATCACTGTCGTCGTCGTACGTGCAATTTAACGGTGATCTCTTCTTCTCGAAAATCGAGCAATTGTCCGTTTTGATCGACAATGCATATCGTAAATCCGTAATGTTCCATGCGATGATTGGTAGGTAAATGCCTTGCGCCGGCCTTTTCGATATTTTATATTCTGGTGGCACGCTCAGCAAAAATTCGTGTATGTGCGCGCTTTTACCATTGCGCCCATGGTCACGTTACACTCTATGCGGACAACGTTTACGTTCATTATGTTGATCGATTCGTGCCATCTTCGCGGCCGCAATATAGACGAGAATCCCAGCAGCGATCCAATGTTGTTGGGCATGCCAAAGTTTATTCTGTATACACATCTAATCTCACGTCTCATCGTGTTGTAGTTTGCGCGGAGCGTAAGCGGATATTCTACACCCTCGCCATCATCGTCATCGGTATCATTGTCATTTTTACCATGTACTATGTCAATGGTTTTAAGAGCGTCGCGGCACGGACATTGTTTTAAAATTGCACGTTTCAAAAATTCATTTATGTCTCTCGCACTTCGTACGAATCCTCGGGAATTGTAATTTCTGCATTGTCTTTGGCGAAATAAAATTTGTTGTTCGATTCGTTCACGTTCACATTTGGTATCATGTGATAAGTCTTAAAAATCGTCAGATCGCGCTCGTAATCTCGATCACTCAAATTTATGGGAAAGTAATTCGCCGCGAGAATGGTACTCTTCCCGCTGAGCGTAATGTCAGCGACATGACGGAAAAGGTGTTCGATTAATACTAAGAATTCACAGCACCTGGTCGAGCTTTTTAAATTCATGTCTCGTTTATAGAAGTCGTAGACACATCTGTCCGCAGAAGCTCTGATCATACGTCTAATAGGACGTACGATTGTATTCTATCATCGTAACACCGTTCTCGAAATATTGTTCCTTGGGCAGTCAACGATTACCGAAACTGTCAAAGTACACGACGCGATTGTTCCTCTTCGCGTACGCTACCCAGTGAGTAACAGGCCCCGTCGCATCCAGATTCACAATATCGCTTTCGGCGCGCGCCGCTTGTTGGTAACGTATTACAAATGAAAATACTTCTAAAGTATAGTACGTACATACGTTAGCTCGTTCAAATGCACATTGATAGTAGCGCCAGACGGCATTTTTATCATCTCATTGACGTAGTTTTTTTTTTTGTAGCTGCGCTCTGTCCGTATGTTTGTACGGGCCGAGATAGATGTACAGTCCGCGTCCGTATTTATACGGAGCGAGATATAGTCCGCGACCCTGTTCCATCGCGTGATCGTGACGTTGCTCTTCGAGCTGATGTCGCGCGACTTTGCTGTCGTTTTTGCTGGCCGCTCCGCCATCAAGGACTCAAGCACGTCCAACATTGGCAGAAACGGTAACCGCCTCTTTTAACCGTCGGAAGTATCTCCTTTTTCCTCATCGTCTTCTTCTTTGGTTTCATGCCGATCTTGGTCTTGACTTTCATCGCTACTTAGACGGCAGCAGCAGTGGCTCTCTCGCTTAGAGCTGAATCTCTCGCGTCCTAGCTTTATTGACAATCTTATCCGTCGCATGTCTATCAGTGAGATCGTTGCTCCGAAAATACACAATGTCGTGTTCTCGGCACGTCTAACGGATTTATGCCTGCGTCATCTCTGACTAAACACTTCGTAAGTCAAGTGCCCAGTCCGCAAAACTGCTAACCCGGAATATGTAACTCGAAAGGAAGCACATTTATCGTTCGATTCAGCAGACTGCCGCGCGACCCCGACATTCGTTATAGTCCTTTACCTTCGATGCAGGACTATCGATATGCGTCCGCTGCCACTGATTGTAAAGCACGTCGATAGCAGAGACAATAAGCTCGAACCTCCGAATCTGTCTTCGCGTGTCGTGGAAGCTTGTCCCAGACGTGTTCGATGTAGTCGTCGTACACGCGTAAGAGTGCGATCTTCGGTATGTACTGCAATTGCTCGGCGCTCAAGTCTCGAATATCGGAAGAATGACACAGCGCGAGATACACTTTACTACTGCGCGATTCACAGGTTTGCGCATCTTTAAATAGTCGTGCGTAGCCTTTAGTGTGAGCATGAAATTCATGCGGCAACCGTTGACGATACACAATCTGTGACGCGAAATCGCAAATGATGGGGGGCCGCAATCCACGGGGAAACGCAAGCACGAAATGTATACGCCCGAGTATTATACGCGCAATCATTTGCGACCCCTCTAATTGAGGTAAAACCAAGGTTCTCATAAGCTTGCTCGAGAGTCCGAACGAAGAAAGTTTCGAGAACGTCTATTTGAAATCGTTGCAATAATCAAAGTGTCGATATTTCGAAAATTTGTTTACGCCTATCGATGAAATCAGCTATTTTACGTTCTCCAACAATAGCAACGTCATTCCACCGAACGAGGCGCGCACATATTCTATTTTCATCTTAGATGATGTGGCATGCGACAAGCAGGATGCGGTGAGAGAATACTCGAAGAGCCGCGACGTGAACGTTGACTGCTTCTATCTCTGTCAGACTTACACGAGGATACATAATCATTTGATATGTGACAACACGAACCTGATGATTCTGTTCAAACAGGTTTGTACCAACTTGAAACACGTTTATAACGATCACGTGGATATCGACAAGTCATAAGATGAATTTTGTTTGTTGCGACTGTTGGCAAAAAATATGGATTTTTAGTGATAGACAAGGATAGAAACTTAAAGACGGGAAATATTGTAACGTGACCAATCGTTATCGATATTTCATTAGAGACGAACATGACTGATGTGCGCGATCATAAAAAAATCGCGAGGAAGATCGAAAAGACCAGTCGATCCGAGAAATCGCGTTCTGAAGACCGATAGAATCGAGGAGGACATAATGTTGAGCAGGCATTTTAAGCCTATTATCAAAGAACAGATCGTTAACAGCTTCGGTGCGATAAAAAGACAGTCGCAATAATGACGTAGCGTCTGCTTGCCAGCGCGAGAGGAAGGAGAAAAAGGAGGAGGAGGAAAAAGAGGAAGAGAAAGCGAACGAGACGTTCGAGCATTCCGCGATCCCGCGTAAATCTGATGATCGAGCGCACGTGTATAGCCAATAATTTCCGCGTACGATCATACCGACGATAGAATCGTTGGAGAACGTTTTTGAAACGACAACTCGCTAGCAACGAAGATTCAAAATCGGTTGCAAATGTTGGAAGGTCAAGAGGCATTGCAAGCCGGCTTGAGCCCATTGGGGTTCAAAAGTATGTCGAGGCTGTCCTGAGGGGAGCGCAAAATAAACAGAAGAGCGGTATAAATTATGTGTACTGCGTATATAGATTACGGCTATCTACACAAGGATGGATTTTGGCAATAAATGTTTCGACATGAATGATGCGGACAATATAATATATATATATATATATATATATATTGAATTGTTCGGAAAATTCGTGCCGATTTTGAAAATTGAAACGCAGAAGATTTAAATTTTTAATTTCATTTATTAAATTTAAATCTTTTGCACGAACTTTC
>Ga0157364_1008445_pt1 | contig 10660 bp, 14 predicted proteins | sample AttsexASBM2_FD_111476 | JGI IMG/M metagenome (GOLD analysis project Ga0157364, IMG submission 111476) | Fungus gardens microbial communities from leaf cutter ant in Ribeirão Preto, State of São Paulo, Brazil - Atta sexdens ASBM2 | ecosystem: Host-associated > Fungi > Mycelium > Unclassified ... | reverse complement strand
TTAGGGTTAGAACCTTAGATAATTATTAGTCTACAACGGACAGAGAGATAGAAGAGCACGTGACCTGGAAGTCATGTGGAAGAGTCTAGAGTGGTCTGGAAGGACTTAGGGTCTAGAAGGATCGGGAAGAGTCTAGAGATGGAGTTAGGGTTAGGAGTGACGTCAAGAGACTATGGGTTCCTCATGGTGTGCACATGGTGTGCACATGTACAGCGGAGATTAAAGGTATGACGTCAAGACACATGTAGGAAGCATGGTAGCCTTATGGAAGATGCATGGTGGATGAGTAATGGACAGGAGGTAGAGGCATGGACTTTAGGGTCAGACATATAATGTTGTAGCACGGACTAGGACAGACTAGTATATATAGTGGTAGATAGAGTAGGAGCTCCTTATCGAGTTCTCTTGTATCAACCCGGTATAAGATTTAGTCTCATTACCAACTCTAAAGTTTTGAGTCTACAACAATCACCGACAAAAGAAAGAATAGAAACAGGAATTCTGAGGTTTTTTAATCTGTTTTCTAGAATGTAAAGAAATGGAGAGAGGTATAAGGAAGAGAGGATGGGGGAGAGGGCAGATCCTTGACCGACTCCAATGTTGACGTCGAACTGAGGGGAAGAGAAGTTATTCCACATATACTTGGTTCTTCTGCTCACTAAGTAGTTTGCGAAGAAAGACGTGACTTTAGGATCGAAACCTGCTTTATCTAGGATGCGAGTAAGCAGGTTGTGATTTAGAGATGGGAAAAATTGGGAAATGTCAAAGGTGAGAGAACTTGAAGATTTCCCTTTGGACCACCCTGATCGGACTATGTAAGTGAGAGCGACACCAGCATCTGTGGTGGATTTGAATTTCAGGCTGCCTAGCTGACTTGGGTGGATAAAGTCATTGCGCGCAACCGTGAATTGAAGTCTTTCTGCGATTACTTTCTCTATGAGTTTTCCTAGAGTATTGAGGAGAACTATTGGTCGGAATACTTTCGGTTGGTCGTATGAAGTCTTGTTTGGCTTGGGTATGACAATCGTGGATGACACCTTGAAGTAATTCAGCCAATACCCTAGGTTGATACAAGAATCAGCAATATTAATGATGTTGGTGAGACAGTCATCATTATTGACGATGACTTTCAGATGGCGCCATGATAATTTGTCAGGGCCCAGTGCTGAAGAGTCATTACACTTGCTGATCGCTGATTTGAATTCGGCTCTAGAGAATGAGCTCCATTGCTGGGAGGGTTTGCACTCAAATTCATTAAGAATATTGAGGTCCACACGTCAATTAAGAGTGGTGTTGAAAGAACTGTGCAGCACATTCCATAGGCTATCCAGAGTGGTACACGGTCGGTTGTTGTGGTAGATAGCTTCGATGGCAGGGAGTTTTCTACTTTTGATCCAGTTAGTCAGTTCTCAGGGACATCGACTTTTTTTTGCAACTTCTTGAATTTTGTCATTGAAGAAGGACCTTTTGGCATTTTTGACTGAATTCTTGAACTTCTTCCAGTTCTCGAGACTTCTAGCCGATCTGTACTTGTCAAGGGATCTTTTGCAATCATCTGACCACCACTGTTTAGAATGCCTAGAAATTCTTGACCTTTTTGCATTTTTTGTCCAGGCCAGATCTATGATTGATCTGAGTCAGTTGACTGCTCGTTCAATTTCTTCTGTATCCATGATGTTGGACGTGTTCAAATGCTTGAAGTTCAAGATAATGTCTTGAACAAAGGTGGTTTCTTGCTCGCTTTTTGGTGCTAAAGTGAGTTTTGATGTTTGTATTATCTCTTCAGTGATAGGAATGTTGATGATAAGGGGAGCGTGATCAGAGGATAATCGAGATTTCAGGAGGATGGTGTAATGGTCAAGTTCGGAGGATCCGTTGCGGAGGAACATGAGATCTATGACCGAATTTGATTCTCCGGCTGTGTCTGAGTATCTGGTTGGGCCAGGATTAGTGGGTGAAGAAAGAGCAAGATCAAAAGAGTCTGCTATGATAATTAAATCATCACAAGTAGAAGAGTGAAAAGGAAAAGAATGGTCCCAAAGACTGTCTCTAATGTTAAAGTCACCAGTTATTAAAAAACTACGTTATTGATGTTGACTTCAGTATCCTTCAGATACTTTAAAGCTGTGTGCAATGAGTCAGAATAAATGTTCAGAATGTAGTAGCAAATGTTATTGTTGAAAAAAGAAATGAGGTTAATGTCTCTGTGGTTAATAATATCTTTGCAAAGAAGAAATCGAAAAGACGAAAGACAGATGTTAATATAAGAAATGACTCTAGGAGAGTCTTTGTCACCTGACAGAGTTCTGGCAAACAAAATCCAGTTGGGGTGATGAACAGATCCTATGAGAGGATCCCCTTCGCAGTTCAAAGAGCTGGGAATCTTTCATATTTCAGACCAAGGGAGTTCTTGGATTAATATGATGTCGAAGTAGGTCAACAATTCGAGGATAGTATTGATGATGAGAGAATTCTTTTGAATGTTTTGCGAAAAAATCTTGAGGTTTTTGATAATCATAGGGAAGGGGAGCTGTTCACTTCAGAACAAAAAGATTTGGATCCATTGACATGGATCTCAGCATATCTCTTTTGGTGCTACTCCCTGTTAAATCTGTGTCTCCAGAATGGACACAAGTTGGAGTTGGCTTGGTGGTTGCCACGGTAGTTTGAACACTTGAACGAATGAGGACACAGCTCACCTTTCTTGGTTTCCAGCCTCGGTGGGTTGATCTTGGGGTTGGCTTTGCAACACCAACCAAATTCTCTGTGGTGTTCTGATTTGTGCGGACCGTTGCATTTGACATACTTAGCTCCTTGGATCTTGCAGGAGAATGTTGTGTGACCCCACTTCCAACAATTTTTGCACTGTAGAACTCCGGGGTTCATGTTGGCTTCTCTGATGGTTGCGATGAAGTTGCCGACGTTGAAGCATCTGTTGATTAACATTTTAGCGTTCTTACCGCTTTGGACATCCCAGATATCAATCCAGACAATGGACATGTCGGATTTAGGGGAGACTTTGATGACTCTCGGCTTTGATGCGAGGGAGATGTTATTGAAGATGTGGTTTTGCTTGAGGATTGCTTCGATGTTGTCTGATGTGAGTCTTTCCAGAGAATTAGAGTGAGGGAAGAAAGGAATGCCAGTGATCTTGAGATAGGATTTGGATTTGGGTAGGCAAGGTTCATTGACTTGTAAAGAGTTGATATCGTTTGAATTTTTTACATAGTTGCTGATGATGGACATATCTGATTGTTGCGCAACTTTGTTAGTAATGACCATTATACTTGAGTTTTCCAAGCAAAGATAGTCAATGAGAACGTCAGATTTGGCGTTTTGCAGATTCCTGTTGATGTTAGCAACATGAAGAGAAGAATTCTTCATGAAGGATGAGACATTCTCCCCGCTCATGGGGATGATTACCTGTTTTCTCGATGGACCTTTAGTGGTCATCCTAATTCAAGGTCTGGGTTTGTTTTGACCATTGACGATGCTGTTTACCTGATCAATTTTTTGCGTATTAAGTGATGGGAATGTTTCCTTGATTTTTAGCATGTCCAATGTGCTGACTGGAGGCTTGGAGACTTGTGCATATGATTTTCTGGGACTGGCATTGTTACCCTTGGCAGTGTTTTCAACTGACGATTTCTTGGGGTGGAAGTATTTGGAGATGATATTAATTTCCTTTTTGGTTTTAGCCGGAAGAGAGGGAGGAGGAGGAACCTTGTTGATTGTAACTGGGACCAATTTTGCAATGTCCTTCTTATTGCCATTGTGTTGTGGAATTGTTCTTGGAGTAAATTTCAACGAAACCTTGGCTCTGAGAGTATTAGCTTTGTTGTCAGTATAGAGAGCGTCCCATTTAGCATCATATACCGAAGAGATGAAGTTCCATATAGCATTACTCATACCATCAAAATCAGCAAGATTGTTAATCATGTTACCGTTGACCTGTTTGTTCCTAATGTACTTAGCAAGGAAGTTGAGAGACACTTTAATGCTCTTGGAGTCTGACACAAAGTGTTTGATGGAGCTGTGAAGGAAAATGGGATGGAAGGAGCCACTCCAAAGGTCGGGTTCGGTTGGTGCCTGCGGATCATAAGGAAGCTGGATATTAATGACTTCTTCCTCATGTTGAGAGTGTGTTGGGGGTGCCTTATTGTGAATATACAGAGGCCTCGTGTTATCCTGCTGGTTAGCCACCATACCAACCCGTTGTGCTTTCTCTTGCTCTGTCTCATAAGACAGCTCAAGATTCGATACTTCCCTTGAGGGTGGAAAGTCTATGTCGGTGTCCATCCTATTGTGATAGGGAGTAGAACGACCCGAAGATGCCAGCGAAGACTCTCTAGAAAGATTAACAAAAGGAGAAAGATTTCTACCTCTTATTGCTGAATCGGGAACAGGTCCTTGACCTGCTTGAATGTCCATCCCTATGCCATTCATAGAAGACATAGTTGGATTAGTAGAGTCGTTGTTGAGGTTCATAGTTGAAATGTTGAAAAGATTTGTAGAAAAAGATGATGTATTCGCTATATTTCCAATAAGCATTACCATGCAAGATGGTGGTAAGAGGAAAAGAAGCAATCGGTCACAGGCCTCTTCATCATCTAAGAAAAACAAAAACAAAAGAAAAGAAATATTAAATCAAGAAAAATAAATAAAAATAAAAGAAAAATGTTCAAGTCCAGACATACCATAACATTAGTACACTATTGGCTGTTTTAGTTAGTGATTGTCACAACAGTAGAACTTGACAACTCTTAAGAATACTATATCTTGCAGTCCTCTCACTTACTCTATATCCATCCTCAGTATGTGGCCAATGTAGTTGATTGCCACAAACTTTATATAGCTGGACTCTAGGCTTAAGAGGTAGATAGCAACCACTGGAAGATTGTTATGAATGGTGTTGACCAGGCCCAGGCCAGCATCTAGATATACTCATTATTTAAGTGGGCAATGTTTAGTAGCATAGCTATTTGTTTTTGAGTAGTAGCCTTGTGCTGAAGGTCCATTATAATCTTTTCATATAGAGGAATGGTATTGTCCAGCAAGGAAATGTCTAAATTAGAGATTTCCTTCTTAGGGATAATAGCTAGTATCTATTAGGGCAGTAGTTAGTAAGGCAGTAGACAGATAGTCAGTAGACAGTATGAGATTGGGTAAGAAGAATACTGGCTAGCACTTATAGAGGAATACTTTTGGGAGATATCATTTTGATTGGAGAAGAAAGAGTAATGGAATTGTTGAGACAAGTGACAGAAAATCAGAAAAAATTAATTGAATTACAAACACAGATAATACAAAAAATAAATAAAGAGAAAAGGAGGAGAGAACAAGATAAGAAATGGCTGAGAAGAGAATATGATGAAAGATGGGAGGTAGAAGAACAAAGAAAGAGAATAGATGACAAGTGGAAATAAGTAAAGGAAATAAGAATAAGAAAGGAAAGAAGAGCAGAAAAGAAGTGGAGACAGCAAGAAGCATGGGGAAAAAGAAGAGAGGCAAACAGGGAGAGTGTGATGATGGAGAGAAAGTGTTTTGTTTGCAGAAGTTTTGGACATATTGCCCATTATTGTAAAAATGTGGAGAGTAGGTAGGAGAAAAGACCAACAAAAAAGTCCTTAAATAAATTCAAAGTATTAAAGAGCAAAGTAATGAACATAGGAGAAGAAAAATCAAGAGAAGAAAAGAAGAAAAAACCAGTGGAAGTAAGAAAGGTAGAAGAAGGAAAATTGTTAAGAGAGGTAACAGTCAAGATAGAGTTGAAGCAGGAGAATAATGAAGAAGAAATTGTGGTAGAGGCATTGTTAGATAGTGAAGCAACATGATTAGTGATAAGCTTGGAGTTTGCAAAGAAGAATACATTTAAGAAGAAGAAGTTAGATAGGCCAGTTTATATAAGGAATGTGGACAGTACCTTTAACCATGAAGGACCAATTGAGCACATGGTGGAGGTAGAATTATTTAATAGAGGGTATAAAGAGAGAATGGAGATAGATATGATAAATAGTCAGAAGTGAAGTGTGATAATGGGAATGTTGTGGCTGGCATGCTACAACCCTGAAATTGATTGGACTGGGGAGGTAAAGATGATGAGATGTCCAGATAAGTGTGGGAAGTAGTGAAAGGTAAAGCAGACAAAGCTAAGATGGTAGAAACAGAACAGAAGAAAGAAATGATGCAAAGAAAGAAGAAGAAAGATTTTAGAAAACCAACAATCAAGAAAGAAATAGAGATAGCAAGAATGATAGAAGAAAAGCAGAAGAAAGAGAAAGATTTGATAAAAATTAGAATGGTAGAAGAAATGGTTCCAAGAAGATTCTATAAGTATTTGAAGATGTTTAAAAGGAAGAAGTTAGAGAGGATGCCAATGAGGAAGACATGGAATTATGCCATAGATCTTAGGAAAGGTTTTGTTCCAAAAAAAGAGAAGATATATCCATTGTTAAGAATAGAGAGAGAGGAGGTTCATGAGTTTGTAAAGAATAAGTTGAGAAAGAGGTATATTGTCATATGCAAGTCCACTCATCTGGAAACTACATCCCCATGGTGGAGTCACCTCCAAAACATACAAGCCCACCTTCCACAGTGGCCACCTTTCTCGCAATACATCTTAGAGCAGTGCTGCAAACCTCTAGGTATTCCGTCTTCCAAGGCAGAGATACTCCTATTCAACTCAGTCTTCCATGACAGAGTTACCCCTGTCAGTATCTCAACACTGAAACCTCTGCTTGGGATAATAGGGGTTGTACTACTAAAACCCCAAGTCTCTCCTATACTTTCTGTTTGTATATAAGACTAGTAGTTACACTGTAATTTACTAGTCTGATAATCAACGAAGATAATCTCTTATTGAACTCAATCTCCAGTGTTCAATGGCACCACACCAATCAGCACTCACTTTCATCTTAGACTTCTTCCCATCATCTGAAGTTGCAACCACGCAGCAGACAGATGGCACAGCACATAAGCTAAAGCCAAGGTTATTCCACAAGTCTGCTCATCTCCAAGTCCATCCTGCAGACTTCCACCCTGGTGTGAACTGTGCCTGACATATATTCAACTATCAAAGTCACCATAGATGTTACTAGTGTTCTTTGTACTAAAGAAAGATGGGAAAAATAGGATAGTGTAAGACTATCAATATTTGAACAGTTGGACAATCAAAAATAATTATCCATTGCCACTGATTTCAGATTTGATAGATAATATTGGAAAGAAGGTGTTTACAAAGATAGATCTTAGGTGGAGATATAATAATGTGAGGATTAAGGAAGAAGATAAATGGAAGATAGCATTCTCAATGCCAGAGAGTACCTTTGAGCTGACAGTAATGTTTTTTGGACTAACAAACTCACTGGCAGCTTTTCAGATAATAATGAATGACTTGCTGAGAGATATGATAGAGACAGGAGATGTAGCAGCATTTATTGATGATGTGATGGTGGAAACAGAAATAGAGAAAGGACATGACAATATTGTGGAAAAATTACTGAGAAGGATAGCAGAAAATGACTTATTTGTAAAACGTGTGTAGAAGGTTAGAAAGATTGGGTTTTTAGGAGTTGTGATAGGACTAGATAAAGTGAAGATGGAAAAGGAGAAAGTTCAGAAGATAGTAGATTGGCTAGTACTAAGAAGTGTGAAGAATGTATAGAAGTTTTTGAAGTTGGCAAACTACTATAAATGGTTTGTCAAAGATTTTACAAGGATAGCAAAATCCCTTCATGAGATAATAAGGAAAGATGTAAAATGAAACTGAGAAAAGAGATAGTAGGAAGCATTTGAAGAGTTGAAGGATGTTAGGTTTAGTTCACACCAGAAGGCAAAAGTTTGCAGGGTTGACTCAGAAGTGTGCAGAGTGTGTAAACTTTGTACTCAGTGACATGAACTTGTAGAATGACCTTGGCTTCAGCTTATATGCTGCACCATCTGTCTGCCACATGGTTGCAACTTTAGATAAATGGATGAAGTCTGAGATGGGAGTAAGTGCTGATTTGGTATGTCACCATTGAACACTGGAGATTGAGTTCAATAAGAATTTATCTTTGTCAATTACTAGACTAGTGAATTACAATGTAACTACTAGTCTTATATATGAGTAAGAGATATAGGAGATGCTCAGGGTTTCAGTATATAGCTCCTATCACCCCGAGTGGAGGTTTCAGTGGTGAAACACTGACAGGAGTAAGATAGCAGAACCCTGCCATAGAAGACTAAGTTCAATAGGAGTATCTAGGTTGTTACATCACCATTGCAGGAATATGTTGTAAAAAGGATAGCTATCATGGAGAACAGACTTGTTTCATAGATATTAAGGGGGTAGTATCACCATAGAGATGTGTCTTCAGAATGGATGGACTTGATATATGACAAAGGAGAGATTTACAATGGAGCCAATCTTGATAATATCAGACTTGGATAAGGAGATGAGAGTAGAGGCAAATACATTAGATTTTGCTATGAGAGGAGTGTTGTCAATGAAGTGTGAGAATGAGAAGTAGAGGCCAGTAGCTTATATTTTCAAGTTATTGAATAAAGCTAAAAGAAATTATGAGATTCATGATAAAGAGATGTTAGCAATTATTAGATGTCTAAAAGTATGGAGGTATTTCTTAGAAGGAGTCAAGAGTTAGTTTGAAATTTGGATGGATCATAAAAATTTGGAGTATTTCATAAAGGCTCAGAAGTTAAATTGAAGATAGACTAGATAGGCTTTGTACTTGTCAAGATTTGATTTCAGTATGGGACAAACAAATAGTTTGAATAGGATAGCAAATGAGATAGAAGGAGTAGAAAGAGATAATCAAAATCAAGTAATGCTGAAAAAGAAGTGGTTGGAGATTAGAGCAATGGGAAAAGAGCAGTTATTAATTGAGAGAGCTGAAAAAGAGATTATTTAAAAAATTAGAAGCAAAAAATAATAAAGTAGTAAAAGTAGAAGAAATAAAGAAGATAGAGGTAAAAGTGTTGAACAATAAATGGCAGATTGAGGATGAGTTAGTATTAAAGGAGAGAAAGATATATGTTCCAAAGGATGAGAATTTGAAGTTGGAGATTATTTGGCTACATCATGATATACCAATAGTAGAACATAGAAGACAGTAGAAGACAGTAGAATTAGTCACTAGGAATTATTAGTGTCCAGGAGTTACTAAGAAGGTAAAGTGATATATGGAGAAATGTAATTAGTGTTAGAAAATAAAGAATAGAGTAGAGATATTAACAGGAAAATTAAAACTAAACACAGTGCCAGAGAAACTATGGCAATATATACCAGTGGACTTTATTACAAAGTTACTAGTGTCATGATTTAATTTTGGTAGTATATGATAGGTTTTTGAAAATGTTGCATTTTATAATGATGATATTAGACATGGTTTATACCTCATTATCTGAGATCTAAAAGAGCATCTTAAAAGTTCAGAACTAAGTGTTTATATGTCATCCAAGAACACAGAAGATAGATTGGAATAACCTTCAGCTTCAGCTTATGTGCTATGCCTTTATGTTTCAGATTGGGAATTGAAGACTTAGTAGGTGGAAAACTACTAGAAGGTAGTGAGGTATGTCATCACTAACACCAAGAGAGAGATGCTAGTTTTAGTTGATTTTCAGAATGACTACCATAGTATAAACTACTAGATTATATACTAGTTAGTATACCTAGGGTAGCTTCCAGAATGTAACTGCTAAGCAAGTTACTTTGATTACTAGTAATTCTTGGATGTCATGAAATATAGTTCCATAAAGTTATCTTGGGCCAGTGAAAACATCTGAAATGAAATAAACAAGTTTAATCTGTACCAGAAGAGGTTAGAGAGTATAGATAAGAGTAAGTGGTTGTCCATGGGTTAGAACAGATGAGATCAGAACACAGAATGTAAGGGCTAGTAAGGCTGTTTAGAAACAATGTGCATGAATTGCCTAAGAATTTGATTTCAGACAGAGGTCCACAGTTTGCTGCAGAGTTGATAAAGAAGTCAAACAAGATATTGGAAACAAAAACAAAGCTATCAATAGCTTTTCATCCATAAATAGACAGACAGACAGAAAGGACAAATTAAGAGTTGAAATAGTACTTAAGAATATACATTGATTATAGACAAGAAAACTGGTTAGAATAGTTGAAAACTGCAGAGTTTACCTTTAACAACAAAGTATACATAGCTACAAAGTCATCACTATTCAAAGTTAACTATAGAAGAGAGCCAAGGATGAGCTTTGAGATAAGAAAAAAAAAAGCATATAAAAGTATTGTTGTGGCAACCACTAGACACAAAGTCCAATAATCATACAAACTAGTAAAGCTCTTAGTAGGCTATTAATGTGGGGATCACAAGAGAACTCGACAAGGAGTTTCCACTATATTGCTATCCTATTTATATAATTTACATGTGGTCCATACTAACACTAACTTACCCTACCCTAAAGTCCATGCATTATCCATGAGTGCACAATATGTACACTATGAGGTAGACATGCTGTTGACATGCTCCTTAACATCATTCATCTAGTCCATTCTAGTCTGCTCTAGGCCTATGACCTCACATCATGTGATATGTCATGTGACTGCCGTCACATGCCTTTTTTTTTTTTTTAATCAACAATTTATAACACGGGGCGCGATGGCAGTCCATGGTAACTACTTGGT
>Ga0157364_1008444_pt1 | contig 10661 bp, 7 predicted proteins | sample AttsexASBM2_FD_111476 | JGI IMG/M metagenome (GOLD analysis project Ga0157364, IMG submission 111476) | Fungus gardens microbial communities from leaf cutter ant in Ribeirão Preto, State of São Paulo, Brazil - Atta sexdens ASBM2 | ecosystem: Host-associated > Fungi > Mycelium > Unclassified ... | reverse complement strand
TCTCGTATATCCCTATATCCCTTTTTGCTGGCGAACGTCACTAACCCTCGGGTTCTTCGAGATTCTCGAGTGAGCAAGAGCATTCAACCAATTACCATCGTTTCGATGTGATACTTAAATTGCTTTTTTCGCCATTCGCGCAAGAACAAAACATGTCGAGTGCACTCATCACGTTGACGATTACATCCGATATCCGGCGCCGCCGCGGCAAATCCGGTTAAATCTCAAGGCCGTCGTTCTCGGCAGGTTTCGCGGAAGAAATTTCTCGGCTGTATGTAATCGCAAAAAACTCCAATATAGAATAAAAAGCACGAGTGTCTGGCGAGAGTGCATTATCAATTGCAAGTTATTGGTCGTCTTCGTGGAATCCATCTCGTCGCAGATCGGGTTTTCAGGAGAATATAATAATGAAGTTCGCGTACGCAAGAGCGAAGGTGTATTCTCGATCTTGGGCGAACAATGCGCGGGAGTTTTTCCAGTTCTTGCAAGACTCCTGACTTGCGACCGTGCATTCTCGCCCCGTCCTCGATTTCGATTCGGTTCGTTTTCTTCTTCTATGAGGCAAGGTGGCCTCTCCTCGCGGACCGCATTGTGTCGGAGTTAATTACGTGCGGATAAATGCGGAGTCATAGAGGGGCGAGCCCTCTTCTTTTTCAGCGAACGTCTTTTTTAGGGGGCCCTCGCCTCACGCCACGCCGCACCGCCCACCCCCTCGCTTCTCCCCTCCCCCCCTCCCTTCCAAAAAGCCAGGGTGATATGGCGCGCGATGCGATGGCACACAATACCAACCGTTTAGGGCCCCGGCGAGGGCCCCGTACGACGGCCACGGCCTGAAATTGTTTTCATTGTCCGGACGATTTGTCAGGGTGTGTAAGACGGTAGCGAAACTATTAGCGGTTCATTCTTCTTGGACTTTCGAGATACGCTGTCTGCAAAATTCCACGGGATCGAGCGACGAGCTCTCTTCTTTCTTCATTCGATACGCTACGCACGCAACGATACCCGCGAGAAATCGCGAATCTGGATTTCCAAGTCGTCGTCGCTGTGCACGTCACTTTCTTACGTCGGGCGGATCGACGGACAATATAACGGTGGCGAATGTCCGCCAAGTTATTAGAATGGAAAAAAACGAGAGACGAGAGAATACCCCCTCCCCCTTCCCTCCCCTCCCCCCTCAAAAAAGAAGTACGTGCACAATCAATCAAATCACTTTTTCCATGGTCTTTATCTCGGCTCGATGTAACAAAAGGTGTATTCTCAACCGTTCCGAATGAAGCAAGAAAGTTTCCTTAAATCGGCCCTTCGCCTCGAGGTGTCTTCCCTTTTCTACCTACTACTCTCCACCCTTCTCCGTGAGACTCGCCGAGCGAGTGTTATATCTGGAGCAGTTAAATTGTCATTTGGATATCAAAGGGACGCGACACCCCGCGCGCGGATAAGGGCGCGAGAGGTAATTTGGCTCAGCGAAACGCAAACATTGCTCTCCGTGTGCCCCAAAGTCGTGGAATATAACGGCCCTGACGAACGCACGAATTCACACCCACGTGCCACGAAACAGCCCTCAGCTATTGTTGCTCAAAGCATAATGGAATCTCGGCCCCGTCGTCTCTAGTCCCGACGATAAAGATGGAGCGGGATAGAACGGGGGAAAGGGAGGAATGCGGGACAGAGAGCATCGTCGATGCCGACTCCTCTCGCACGTCCGCGCGCACGCCGGTTAACCGGGACTTAATAGCCTCGCAATTGGATTTTACCATTGCTCTTTGCTCAAGGAGGCGCCATTTCACGCTTACCGATCAGATCTGCGTCCTTTCGTCGCACGCTCGCGCGCACTATATAATGTTCCTCATCATCCTTCTGCTTAATTCTCTACACTGAGAGAAATATACATATATTCTGTATGATATATAACTTATAAAAACTTTTTGTCTTTTAATTAAAAAATTTTGTTGTTTTAATCAAAATTTGGTTATTCTATTCAAATTTAGATTAGAATAACAAAATTTTTTAATTAAAAAATAAGAAAGTTTTTGCAAACCACAAAACATTTCTTTCAGTACGTTTATGTGATTTTTATTTATAATCGACAATCAAAAATAGTCAAAAATTCTTTTTTTTTTCTAATCGTGAGAATTAGTTAAATATTACCTTCGAAATGTTGATTTACAAAATAAATTTAATTAATTAATCATAAAAACTCTTATAATTCATTTTTAATTTGTTTTTATATAATAACCTACTCTAGCTCGAAGAAAATGGCATAATTTTAAAATGGCGTCCATTGCACAAATCGCTCGAAAGGACAGGAGCGAGACGCGTGTGCCCGGTTAATTCGGCGCGATATCATTAAAGGGACATTTTCCAGTTTTCACCCTAATCCTTGCGAAATTCAGTGAGCAAACCCGCGGCCCTTTCACGCCTGCCTTCGTCCGTTATCCCGCTCGTCCCTTTTCCATCCCCCTTTTGCGCGCGGCTGACGGTAGCTGCCGGTTTTGCACTAATTACCGCTTCGTTTCATCCTTCGCGCGCGTGGTTCACGCCTCGTCGAATCCGCGCGTCGTTCCCGCCGCGCCGTCCGTGCGCGTTGCGAGCCGACGGACTTCTCTCCTCGAGGCGATTCCTTCAACGCTGTCGAGGCAACGGAGCGCGTTATCCGAACGCCGATATTAATCTTAAGCCGAGAACGCTAGTGAGACTACATTATGCGCGTTGATTACATAGCGGAACGGTATTGTATTATGTAGGCTATATTATAAATGCTTTGCCACACACAACATACACACGCCCTGTCGTTTTGTTGTTCAGTTGTCTGTCAATTTCGTATACTTTTTTTTGTCGCAGAATCGCTGGTTCAGGAACTCGAGCTGGAGAGAAAATCGCGGCAGCACCAAGCGGCCGAGAGGGACCAAGTCAAGTCTCCTCTTCAAGGTGCGTTGTATAAAAATACGAGATTATTTTCGCGCGTGTTTACTCCATAGAAATTTTTTTTAATTATTTCATCATTTTATTGATATATATTTTTTTCATCGCATTAATCGACATCTTTTCACGAATACGATAGTATATTCACGATCTTGGAAAGTTTCTCTCTCACGTTCTCGCATTCGGAGAGCGCAGTTTTCGTGCAGTACGCGTAGAGCGATTTCTTGCTATACGGAATAAAGTTCGGATCTTTAATTAGAAACTCTTCAGGGGCGGTCGCATCTCGAGGGAGGGTGGGCGAGACGGTTCTTGCAAAGGCGTCAGCGGCATAGCCCCGGCATATTCGAAACTTGGCCTCGCTCTCCTCCGTGGAAACTTGTCCGAAGGAAGTTTCCAACTCGCGCAAAAACTATATCCGTAGCGCGATTTCGATGCTCCAAGGCCCCGGCCGGCGTGACGTTGCACGTAAATAATCGTTTTTCACCCGTACGCCCACCCTCTCGGGGGCTCTCGAAAGGAATTAACAAGTCTGCTCTTAATTGGCAACGTCCTTGCAAAATCAACTCCCACATCTTGGGCCAGAACTTTTTATCCACGATAATGTTACTTACTGCGGTAGATCTGTACCACAAGAAGAATATGGAGAGAGAGAGAGAGAGAGAGAGAGAGAGAGAGAGAGAAAATAAGTAAAGTAGCATTTCTTCAAAAGCTCTCATTATCGATTTTGTCTCTCATCACGAAATTTATTGATTTAAAATAATATATATTATGTAATAATATATATTACATAGTATATGATAATATATGATAATAATATACATGATAATAATATTATATAATAATATAACTGCTGCTAAAATTTGTTCAAGCTTTCTTTTTTTTCACCGAACGATTGGAACCAATCATTAAGAAAAGAATAAAATATTATTAAAACACGCATGTTGAATCAAAAATGACGTATCCTGAGAAGGCTATTGCAGAGGTCGAACAGATTGAAGCGATCCGAACGATAGTGGGCGCGGAGAGACGAGTAAACCGAATCACGCGGACTATTAACGTATAGTGATTTTCAATCATAAGCGACAGTTCGATAAAAAGTAGAGTGGCGGCTCGATCACAAAGGCCGCGCTAAGGCCGATGACTCGGCCGGACTCGTATTTACGAACGTATGCGTACACGATAGGGTCTGACACTCAAACCCCTCCCCCTCCCCCTTTCCCCTCTCCCATCCCCTTTCGCCCTTTTTCTCGACTCTCGGTTCGTCCATCTCTTCATCCACCTCGCGCGTCCCTCTTGCGTTCATCTGCGTCTCGAGAACCAACGATAATTAGTGAGCGGCGCCTTCTTTCCAACGAACGATCATCGAATGACCCAGCTGGTCCACCTTCACCATATCACGCCGCACCACCGTAAGGCACCTACCACCGAATCCTCCGACGAGCTCCATCCCGTAGCGGAATTACGCCCACGACCATTCATCTCCTGTATGCATCTTCATTCGCGAGACATCCGCTCCTCTCTCGTATTCCCATTAAGAGTCGCGACACGCCTAACATTCATGGCTACATCGGTGCTGTAAGATCTAAATTTAGCACTCAATACGTCAGCCTCCCATTCTCCTCGCTGTTATTATATGGGCAAACGCGACATATATCCGATAAGTAAAATTCACCACCGACACAGCCCGCACTCGATGTGGCGCGCACAATCAAAGGAACACGGACTCTCAAAGTGCACTTGCGATCGCTTCTGTTTCAGAGTCGCGGACGGGTTACTACAAGAACTCCGTTCTGTTTACGAGTGCGACCTAGAAGAGGCCGGACGACGGCAGACGGGGGCAGCAGGCAGATCGGGCAGATCGTGCAGCGAGCAGCCGAAGCGAGTGATCGATCGGACAAAATAGAAAGCGCAATTCGAAACCACGAGAGCGGACTCACACAACGAGAAGCAAACGTGAAGAAACGGAATCGTGATGGTCGACCGCGAGAAGAAATGTACGGATTCGACGAGGAAGAGCGAAACTCCGAGTGATGATCTCGCGCGAGTGACCGCGCAGACTTATTGTACAGCTCGGCGAACAGTGCGAATACCGAGAGTAATCGGAAGGCTCCTTGATTTTATCGTCGAGAGACTCGTAAGTTCCGGATAGAATCGTACGAACGAGCGCTAAGCGACAGTAGACTCGATTTCGACGAATGAAAAAACGTGCGGCTATATTCACGCATTTGTACAGAGCCGTGATCACGTTTTCCGACGCTCGAAGGGAAAACTCGGAGGGATGGGGAGGGGGTAAAAGGATAAACGGAGCCCTCGAATCGAGATCGGTCCGGTCAGCGTTCGCGAGGACCGATCCACACACATATCAACGACGCGATATTCGCCGATCTCCCAATTCGCATTCACGATGATCGTGGAGTCGCGTCGTTCGTTCGACGTCGATGGAATTTCGAAGGGAGATATTCTCTAAATGTACGCGCCATCAATTATACCCGTGATGGATGATGAACCGAACATTTGCGTGACTCTCGCGGTACCGAGACGATCGCCGACAGTAGGCGGGGCAGAAATCGGGAACGAGGAGAGAGAAATAGAGGCAGAGATGAGAGAGGGAGATAAGAGAGGCATATTTCTAAAGACTGCTGGAGAGTGCGTGCGTGAGTGCATGCGTTCCTAGAGGTACCTATCTCCTAATTATCGAGCGAATTAATTAGATAATCGTTTTTAAGGGATCCAGGCGATCGGCCGCGCCACGCAGTCGTCGTGAGACGCGCCGATTTCGAGTATTATTATCATTATTAATATTATTATATACGTCGCCGCGACGGCGCGAGGCCCGATCCGATCGCCACTGCGAAACGAATGTCGAGTCGCGGGCCCTCTCGTCGCGACCGGCCCGATTCGATATCTCGGAATCGGCGTCTTCGGCGGCGCCGATCGATGCATCTCGACGTCGCGACGATTTTTTTTTTCGAGAACGCCGTCTCTCTTACTAGGCACACGTCGCAGCGCCGAGAAACGCGCCGACTTTTTTGTAAAATGCGTGTAAGAGTGCGGAAATTGACGAGTGAGTCTCTTCTGGTTTCAACGCGGAACGAGATTAGAGCCGCGACTCGAACGCTGTATCATAAAAAAGTGAGAGAGAGAGAGGGAAAGAGAGAAAATGAGAAAATAAGAATGACGTGACGAAAAAAATGATCGACTGAATGAAGAAAGAATGAACAATAGATATATAGAGAAAGAGAGAGAGAGAGAGAGAGAGAGACCATGAAAGAAAGAGAGAAAAAATGAGAGTAGAAGTGTCTTATAGAAAGAATCTTACGAGTATATGCGTGTGCATGTGTGTATGATTGTATATGTTGGTAAAAACGGAAACAACGGAGGATTCTCTCCTAGCGTCTTAAATCGTAACACCTTATTTATATAAATAACTTAGTTACTACCGAAACAAGTAAGTCTAATCCATATTGCGTGTGTCCCGCGTTTGCGTTGACCGCCCAAGAATCCGGCGAAATATCTCTTGACGAGTGCGAAAGATAAATAGAACGAAAAAAAATGAAATGGCAGGAAAAGGACATTTCGACAAACCCGTAAGATACAGAGCGAGGAAGACGCCAAGGATATTTCCCCGGGGATGGTCCCCGTATTTAAGATCCATGTACAAAGTCTTTTGCCGTAAGGTTCTTGTGTTGTAAAGTTCACATAATCATAGTGTCTAGTATCGTACCAGCTAAAGCCCGTTAAGACGATGCTAAACGTAGAGAAACGAAAATTTAACCACCGATAGCTGATCCGTATTTGCCATCGCCGCTACCGATTGACGGAAGGAAAGGAAGGAAGGAGATTGAGAGGGTTGACAGGGCATTCAGGTAACGTTTTTCACGATCGAGAACCGCAGGTCAACCTCTCGTCAATGTCGATTGTAAGGACTTTGGCCGATGCCAATTAGTACAAATTAAATCTCGAGAACAGAGATTAACGGAGCGACCGATTCAACCGATTTCTCACGCGAGATAAGCTACATTGATGATTATCGATACGATTACGCACAAACTATCACTGTAGACGAGAAAAAGAATAGCGAATATATTTCATACCGTTTAATTTTCGGTGCAATAAAATGAACGTCGAGATGATCGCCGAACATACAGCACGTACGGTTTTCGATTGAGAAAAATGTTACTGAACTGGTGAGGGTGATATCAAGTGACATGGGACGCGTTAAAAAGAAAAGTGCGAGACGTTTGCGGAGCGGAGTTGGGAATGTGGAAGAAAGGGGGACATGGGGACTTTGTTGTCGCCACACATGCGAGTCACGGCGACGGTGACTAGTGACGCCGATTTCGCGACCGGACTTATACAATCTAGTATCGAGGCAAGAAGTGTATTCATTGTAATTCAGCATTATTACCTATAAATAAATAGTTGTTATTGTAAGCCGGATTTTTCTTTCATTCGATATCACCACATGATCCTTTCCCTGACGTCTTGGGAGGCTCTTCTATCTTTCAATCTGCATTTTCTTTTCATACATTCATTTCATGTAAATGTACCCCAAGAACTTATAAGATTTTGCTCTCCCCTGAACTCTTTACACCTGAGAAAAGAATATCCTGTGGTTAATGAATCAGACTCTTATTCCGTTTTTCAGCTCGTCGAAGCGCATAAAAAGTACACGTGTTTTCCACTTTGTCGGATTCCACGCATGTCGGATCTTTTCTAGGGAATAGACAAATTGCACGGCCCTTAAAGATGACGACGAAGAACGGTGCGATAAGGCGATCGCCTTGGGTGCGAATAAAAATGTATTCCGCGTCCGACATCTTCGCTTGGACGGAGAAGCAGGAGAGGGCTAATGAAGGACTGAAGGGTACGGCGATGTATTCTTATCAATTTGCAGGTTCCGTAACGACCTGAGGCACGCGACGAGATCCCATTGGTCGAGACAGGCTCCACCCTTTCAGCGCGAGGAATATATTTTAATAGTAAATATAACGATAATATACCACACGAGCACGCTCCGTCGAAGCACCAGACACAGAAGGCTTCTTAATTGAATCAGTCATTCAGCGAGATCGCTACGTCAATGTCTTAATTGCTCATTCCCGCGCGTTAATTAGACGTTTTCATTTCATTGTCGATGAGCGGTTGGTACAGCGCCAGCAGAGCCGGAGTTAAAATTCGAGGCTAATTGTAGGGAATACGCAATTAGAGACAGTAATTAACACTCTGATCGATCAATTAGTCCGAATGTGAAATAAATCCTAGATATGATTCGCTTATGCATCAAGTTTCACATTCCATTCGTGAAAACAGTCGATTAATCTTTTGCTTTTAAATAGAAAATTCTTTCTCTTAAGTCTAAAATAAAATATTTTGAACAATTGGTTTCGTGCCAGCATCTTTAATAATTATATTATAATATCAAATGGGAAGAAGCTTTAATAAAGAATATATGAATTTAAATTTACATGTGTTACTCATGTCTCAAGATAATAAGTCTTATTTAATTAATAGAAACTTATTTTCGAGGTAAAAGAAACAGGAATTATTATCTAATCTTATATCATTTTATTTTTATACTTTATAAAGTTATTATAAAATTAAATACATCAAGAATATTTTTTTCTCGTTATCAGAAATCCTTGAAAGGATGCAATCTAAAATGTAACAAACATATATGAGCATCAGTTGATTTTTATCTTTATATACATTTTATAAATTCTTATATTTTTTTTCTGTGTAATATAATAGTTCGATCGAAGATACGCAACCATACAGGAAGGCATTAATTCAAGTACATATTTCACTGCTGCTAAAATAACGACGTTGATTGCAATGCGTCGTCGCATTCGCGCATAAGAAGGCGAAGCCAGAGGGCCATGTTTCGATGCAAATGAAGGGCTTGACTCTTGTCGCCGAGGATTGACGAGCCTTTCTCTCCCCCTTTCGCCCCTTGGGTGTCTGATTCCGCCGTGTTTCTCTCTTCTTCGCCCTACGACGACGGCCGACCCGAAATCATAAAGATAACCGAATTGCTCCGACCCGGTACTTTTATTCCGAGGACATATTGCCCGACAATCATTCCGGCATTTGCATAATTATCGAATAAAACGGGACTGCGCGCGAGAGCGGGGATCGAGACCCCGGGGCGCGTCGTCTAACGCTCTCCTTCGCCGCGAGTACGACTAATTTCGTGCTCTCGAACTTTTTTCGACCCCGGAGGGTCGTGAACCCCTCTTTCACTCTTCGCCCACGCGCTCTTTCGCATTTTAGCGTCTTTATCTCTAATCCCTCTCCGCGAGAAACGCGCTTGCCTATCTCCTTGTCGTGAGCGATTAGACTTAATTCGTCCAGCAAAAATCGCAAAATCTTCTAATTAGAGTTGCAATGAACAACGGTCTTGTCACGACTCATGCTACGGTCAATTTTTTTTCTCTTTGGCATCGAATGCTTTCCGAATGACAAATAGTTATAACTATAATAAAATTATCATACAGGTACTGCCTCAGAGAATAGATTTAATTAAAAATAATAAATGATAGTTGTATAAATTAATACATATTTTAGATATCTTCCATTGAATTTACAATAGTAATGAATTTCTTTAGCAGTTTTCCGTAATTTCTGACGAGACGAAATAACACTTCGTCCGTAAAGAAATAGATTATAATCACACATACAGAAGAAAATAATTATAATTAGATTATTGTTGCTCGATTATTTATTAAGTTATCTTTTTTCTAATAAAAGTTTGAAGGACCGTAAAAAATCAGAACAAGCTGAAGAAGACTTTTTATCAAATTCTTTGCTAAGTCTCTCAACAGTCTGCGGAATCAGGGGAATCATATTTTTCATGAAAAAGATGATGTTAATTTTAATTAAAGCGCGAAAAATACGGGACTCCCATGAGATTCTTCGCGGTTGTATTCTTATTTTTCATCCTGGAGTTTCGTCAAGATGTCACCGTGGCTAACAAGGAGAGTTAAGCGGAGCAAAACAAGGCATTTTTGTCGGCAGCGAGCGAACAAGCGATCAGGCGACTGGGATCCTCTCGCAACGTCCTCGAATTATGCTAAACGCTCTTACCGAACCTCTGGCGTATCCGCCCCGAAGAGACGTTTGTACCTCACGAACCAATAGGGACGTCAGGGAAAAAAACGAAGCACAAATTTGCGGGAGGCGAGAGCGTCCTTTCCAAAGCATTGCCATAAAACAAGTACATTTTTTCATATAATCGAAAATATTGCGGATATCGGAATCGCTGAAATTTTATTTTAAAAATCAAGTTAAAAATCAATTTTATTTTAAAATCAAGGAAGAGTATTTAGATTAATCACGGAAAAAAATAGATTGAGTATTTCAGCAAAATTGTAACTTGCTGCACGAATTTAACATTTATAACTAAGAAGATTTGATGATTCAACGAAGAAATAATATGTGTGCAATTATCAGTATATTAATTCAGTTAATTCTTTGCTACAATAAAAACTGCCAATGTAACAAGTTTTCTTCATTCAGTAAAAATACGTGCCAAGTACTATTAAAGTACGTTTAGCTGTTTTTGTTAAAAATTTTGATCTATTCATTGGATTCATTTTCATAGAAAGTTATCTTTGTTGTACCAACAAATTTGCTGTGCTATTACGACTATTGTACCTGTAATCTCTAATTTTATTCAGTGTTTGCTACTTTGCTATTTTAATATTGAAAACCATATTACGGCCCATATTATGGCTATA
>Ga0157364_1008443_pt1 | contig 10661 bp, 9 predicted proteins | sample AttsexASBM2_FD_111476 | JGI IMG/M metagenome (GOLD analysis project Ga0157364, IMG submission 111476) | Fungus gardens microbial communities from leaf cutter ant in Ribeirão Preto, State of São Paulo, Brazil - Atta sexdens ASBM2 | ecosystem: Host-associated > Fungi > Mycelium > Unclassified ... | reverse complement strand
TTTTTTGTGCAATCCGATAGCATCGAGGCTACGTAAACGATACGAAATGGAGGAAAAAGACGAAGAAAGGTGGAATCCCCGACTCTTGAAGCGTCGGATTGAAGGGATGAGGAAGGGTTCGGCGACATGGTGGTAGAGCGAAAAATGAGGGACGACATTCCGTCTGTGTACCGATGCATTTCGGTGACTGCCGCGACATCCTTTTAATGCGACGATCGCGATTCCGCGGGAGGTAAGAGATTAATAAAAAGTTGAGGAACGATAAATTAGACCGACAACAGGACGGACGCGAGAAGACGTCGCAGAAACGAGAAGGGATGAGGATGAAGGACCCCCTCTCAGAGCCGGTCTGGCGATATAATAAATTTCATATATAAATAATAAAATTTCGTATATCTCCTCCGTCTTTAAGGCGCTACAGGTTTTTACGAGGCAGGGGATGACGGTGATGACAGGCCGTTTCGTGAGAATGCTTGGGAACACGACTGGACCACAAATTATGGCGCAAGCATTGTTTGCGTCCACGTCGATGAAATTGGCCATTGTTTGCATAGGTCTAGATGAACTACGTGATCGTTACCGTGAATACGCGATGGCAGAAATTGTCGCCGTGTATTTTTATCGCCGTATCGAAAAAAATCTCGTCGTGGACAATAAACTGTTGCCGTTTATTACAAACGATGAAATAACACGCGGCCTGTGTTTCTCAATAATTCGATAAAGCAAAACGTTACAGAGAAAAGAAAAAGAAAAAGCGGAACGACGTAGGCTGTAATTTACCTGTCAAATATTTACTTAGCGGTTAATTCGTAAAGTTTCAACCCCTTCGAAGCGTGGCGGACGGCGCGTGTAAATTCGTTTAAAAAGTTTCGAATGAACCGTGAAATTCGTTTTCTTCTCCGTCTTTTTCGCTCTCTTTCACTGCACATATCGCTTTTTAATGGTATTTCTTCAAGGTTAACGGTTGCTTGCTCGAGAAACGGATGTGGCAACAAAACAGCGATCGCCTGTCATCACAATCGCGTTGTTCAATTTCGAATAATGAAATCCGTATCGCGAATTTGAATACAAACGAAAATTAGCATGAAAATTGAAGAAAAGTCTTATGCTAGTGAATAACTATTCCTCTTTTTACAGAAACAGTTGTTCAAATAAAATTCCATAAAATAACAGATTACACTTTTCAAGTTTTTTTTTAAACATTAAATATATATTTAATTACTCTTTACTTATAAAATGTACTATAAGAGTTATTTTAAATACAATTTCCAACAGATTGGCTTTCTCAAAAAATAATTTTCTAATGAATAAGAAGATAAATCAAACGATCTTCCTATTCATTTGTATTTACATATACGAGCAAGAAAATTACATTATACAATTTTCTAAGATATTCGTCATCCCTTAATTGATTAATTCTTAAAGACATAATTATTATATATGACTATACCGACAATGATTTGACAATCTTGTGACTGTATAGATATTTCCTGATGATAATAGTTCAGCGTTTCATTTATTCAAATTACTATAAAAGGTGGAATCAAAATTAAAAATTCTTGCCCACGTCTGGGCGCCTTGCGAACGGGAACTAAAGATCGCCAAGACTTTAACTCTTCGGTACCTGAATTGTTGCAGGTACATACGTGGATCTGGCAGGTAATCCAGTGGGGGCGGCGGAGCTCTCTCTTGGAGAGAAGGGTCAGCGGGAGAAAAAGCAGCGAGGCCCTGGAGGGTTCATAGTCGGCACTATATGTAGAGAGCAGTGCACCAGTTATTTATCGTAGCTCCTGTTTATGCTTTATTTGTTATTTGTTTGCTTCCTCGGCCGCCTGCCCAGACCGGCAATTCATGTAGATAAGCACACATGCATCTACGCAGAACACCTACACTATTCATCTTCCAGGCTCGTGATTTCACGTTAATAAATCTGTTTCGTGTAATTAGATGTGTTAACGGAATCATTTAAATAACAATACCTCTCTCGATTCTATCAGGAAAAAACGTAATTCTAACAATTAAGGAAGAGTAGAAAAATTGTGAACTTCTAAAGGAAAAGTTAAATAAAGTCGACGATTATTTATCAATTAATAAAAGTCTTCATTCAAAAGGTACTCCACTTATTTGGTTTTAAACTACAAAAATTAACATTCATATATTATTTTTTAAATAAAAAACAAATTCTTGATGTTTGAAATTATCCACCATTACGGGGCAATGTCGAATCGATTGTTTTTATTTAAAATTATAATTTATATTAATAATGTATAAATGTTAATTATTGTAATTAAAACAACATCCTTCGAATAAAGATGATAAAATTGATAAATAATCGTCGGCTTTATTTAATTTTTTCTTAATTTTAAATATTCGCAATTTCTCCATTCTCTCTTACATTAAATTCATTTTTTATTAAAAATGTGTATGATGTTTACTTTAAACAAGCATATGCGTTCTAAATCTCATATGTAGTGCGGTACTAATAGCGAATTTAGTTACATGCATTAGTGCATTCAGATGCATCGATTTAATTTAATTGTAAGTATGACAATAAAATGAAAATATTTCGAATTATAAAATTATATTTTAGTATAAGAGTTTAATAAAATGTATTGAGGATTTTACGATTTAATGGCCTATTCTGTAACTTTTAATGATTGTAACGCTACAGTTACAGTTGTTAAGGGTTTCAGAATAAGTCCCTAAACCGTGAAAGCCTCAAAACATTTTATTAAGCTGTTAAGTAAAAATATAATTTACTTGATCTGTTCCTATATTTATATTATATACACATCTTTACATAAATTTGTATACGATTGTTTTAACATGTCCCACTGAATGCGTCCAATTCGATATAAGTGTATATCAGACTATTATACTGTAGATACAAGAAATAAGAGGTTATCATTACTCTAATATACTATAATAATATCATTCGCGTTTATATTCGGTATTCACAATTCCCCCCAATCTTTCTGTCTTCTAGAATGATTGTTTCATTACGACTTAATTACTCGATACGATGTACACGTATATAATATATATATATAAGAAGCAGTTCATTAAAAGAGCGATAAAAATATTAAGATAGAGGATAAATTTTTTCTTAAACTATTAGCACTGTCATATTTCAAAGATTATGCGCCTCGATTAATTAAGCGGTTCTCTTTACGAATTGACAGATGCGATCATTAGGAATCGACGATGTCGATATTACTCACAGTTGTAATGCAATAGTGGGGATTAATTAAATTGTATTTGCACGAAATTGATGATTATAGATATCAAAATGAGATCATTAAATTTCTCTGTAAACGTATGTCGAACAGGTGCAGATTGGTGGCGTACGTACAACGGCGATAATTGTTAAAGTCGTAAATTGTTATAATTAGTAAAGACTATCGGTAGAATTCGGTGATCGAGAAATGTCGTATTTCACCTAAATAGATCAAGATGACAGGACCACTTTTTCTTTTTCCTCCGAAGACTTGTCTCATTTATTGAACTTATGTTTAACGATAAGGATTAATAACATTAATCCTTTTATTTCCAAATTTAACGAGTTTGCAAAGATGTAAGTTAATTTGATGTTAGAAATATTAATATCTAATAATATCTAATAATAACTAATAACTTAATATCTAATAATAACTAATAAATTACATGATGTATATACTTATACTGATCCGGGAAATTCACCTGATAAATTTAATGGTAATAAGCTTTATTTTAAAGAATTAATTTTGAAATATGATAATCTTTGGAGGTCCCTTTAGGAACTCGATAGTGGCCTTTTTTGTCACTCAACTCTACGACAATGAGAAAAAAGTTCTAGATCTTAAAATAAAAGAGTCGATTAAAAACATGCCGGTTCTCAGAAGGTTCAATGATAGAAAAAATATGCTCGCAACTGAAAAAGTAATCTAATATGTGACATATCAGTTTGATAGTAAAAATAAAAGCGAGATTATTTATCTATGTGGACAGTCGTAATAAGACTTACGACTGTTCAAGATATCAATCTTGGTAAATGATAGACTGATAGGGATTCCGGAAAGCTCATGCCTGCAGCAAATCTAGTCTAATGTACAAATTACCAATCTCGCACAGACACATCATACGTTGCACGTCGTTGATGGTCATCTTCTTCACGACATAATGAAGGCACCTCGACGAAGACAAGGTGGCAGCGGCACGTCGATGTCAAACGCGGAGAATTAAAAGGACAACGACGGCAGTATCGGGATCGTGCGAGGGGGGAAAATAAGAGGACAGCATCTTCAGTGAGAAGAAGGAGGGGTAAGAGGAAGAGGGGTATACAAGGAGGGAGGGAGGGAGGGAGACGAGAGAGGAGAGTCGAAGACACTGCGAGAAAGAGAGAATAATGCGTTAAAGCAGCAACCAGCAACTACTCTAATTGGCCACTTTGTCCATTTATTCGATTTATTTAAATTATGGGACAATTGACAGTAGGCATTCTATTTTTTAAATCTCCCCGGCCAACCGGCTGATTGGGCAAGATTGGCGTGAGACACTGGCCCCACAGATTCCCCAGTTGTGGGCTTAATCAGCTTTGATTGCTAGCATCTCTCTTTCTCTCTCTCTCTTTCTCTCTCTTTCTCTGTCACTCTCATCCACATCTCTTTCTCTCAACGTTTTCTTTCTCTTTCCCTTTCCACGTACGCATACATTCATGTCTCCATCTTTCTTTCACGTGTCCGCGTTCTCTTTCTCTCACCGATAACCCTTGCCTCCGCGTCCGCCTGCTTAGTCCGCGCGCGAATAACGTACACATTTTATTTTATTCCATTTCGCAGCAGATCCCACCACACGTTTAATATCGTCCGGCCGACGTTGGATTGGCCGATCCGAAATTGTGGGAATATGTCACTGGACGAGAAAATCCAACGGAGGCCGCCCACTCTCTCTTTCTCTACTTGATGTTCTCTCTGCGTGTGCCCCTCTTCGTCGTGAATGCCGTGATTTCCGTCGCAGAATCTTTTCGCGGTTTCGACGGGACGGGAATTGTGTGACAAACCACAGATTACGAGTTGTTTGCAAATGTTTTCGAGAAAAATGACTCGGCGGCTCGCATGCCGGCAGAATGAAATAACAGTCAGAAGCAACGATTGATCTTAATAGCGCTTCGGAGGAATATCTTTATATAATACAGAATACTCCATCTATTACTGCATGCAACGAGCGACATTTCTACGCAACCATAAATTCCCGATTTCATCATAATAATGATTAATTTAAAAACACTCTGTATCGCGGGACGTTTTTGCAAGAATTAACCTTTACAGGACGGGAAAGCCATCAGTATAATAGTGGCGCTGAAATACTATATTTTAAGACAAAGAATACAATGAGAGAACTAATGAATTATAATAAAAATCCTACTAAGGAAAAAACTCTGTAAGATTTTAAAAATAGACTCTCCTCCTACACAGGTAAAATCAAAGTCCACTATAAAGCTTTGACTTTTTTTTTTATTTAATTAGACGCATATTGCGTATCTACATATTTTAAAGTATTCAAAATTCACCGAGATAGTCATCAAAGAACATGGGAAAGACTAGAGAGAGAGATTGATAAATTCTGCGTTTCTTTTATCACTGGCGGTCGAAGTAAGCCTCCCCTCCCCTTCCCCCCCCCACGGATCCCTCGTGGGAGCCGCGTCGGCACTCATCCCATTTCCTTGATAATTCCCATAATGCTGTGGGCGGATATTCCAATAAAGGGGGAACAGCCCCTGGGTACAAAACACTGAAAGCGATGGACGGCCGCGATTCGTTAGGTTGCGCCACGATTCACGGGTTCGCGAAGATCGAGACAAATAAAGGCCGCAGGGAGAGCCGACGGCACTCAGAGCCGGCTTACGTATAGCTTCAGATTTGTCACGTGGCATGCAGGAATGCGCGATAATTACTCAAAGATGCGGGCCCCCTGTGCTCTCGGCGCACGCTGGATACGCGATTTCTCCAGGCTCGTTCTCTACGCGTAGTGGTCGATTATTAATTCCCGTTGGGAAATCCGCTTTAAAGGAGAAACGGAAATGAATTCTCTCAGGGAGAGGAAACATTTCGTAGGAAATTTCTGCATCGAAAGCATACAAGAAGAAGCGAAATCGCCTCTGATAAAACTTTCAAGGTTTTTGAATAGAAATTGCAATTTTGCAGACGAATGTTCAATCCGCACACAACCGATTGCTTCCGCAGCTGGAACACGTGCGTCTAAACTTCTGGCGAACGCGAACGCATACCGATTATTTCTATCCCGACTCCGTTAAAGGTCAGACATCGTCGTCGTGTGTGCAACATTCGATCGGCAACATTGTCTCCATTCTAATCATAGATTTGTTCAAAGATTAAAATTGTCGATTACAAATCACCTGGTTTAACCAGATCACGGCGACGAACGCCGTCGTTTGATGATTTCGTATCCGTCACTGTCGAGTCTTTTTCCGCTTCGTTCTTTTTTTTTTCACCTTCCTTTTGTTTGCGCGAACAGGGTCATCGAACGCGGCAGTCTCGATTCGAATCTAATTACGATCCCGATAATTCCGTCAGCAGGAGGAAATAGTAACTCACCGGAAACCTTCGGGTCAGCTGCCTCCACCTTCATTGCCGCCAGGCTCGCTATTGTCGGCGGTACCTAAAAGAAATACATTACGATGTACAATGCACCGGCGTGCCCAGGGCCGTACGCGAGCGAAGGGGACGAAACGAAAGGGGGACCCACCGCCCACACGGCAGACGCGAGATGTTTCCGTAAAATCTATCGTACAAAACACCGGCTATTCCGCGAACTAATCGCGTTATGCCCTTAGGCTTGTTCGTAATAGCTGCTTAATATCCTTCGTTAACCCTACTGCTACCAAGTAATGAAATTACCCTCGGGCATATCTGCCACACGGCATTTCAATTTTGAGTAACTAACTTTTATATCGATTCGATCGTGCTGTATATTCGATTCTTCCATTTATGAAACGATATTCTACATTTCGAACGTTTCAGCAGATATTAAAATTAAAATCAAGAAAGGAAATGAAAGTCTCATTCGGGCAAAGCGGATCTTCGTATCTAAAAGAAGAAATTTTATTATTCCAATATTAATAACTAATAATTTATTAATTCAGCTTACATGCCAAAAATGAACTAGATTTACGGTTTTATTTAATCATACATTATTCATCCATATCTTATAATTACTGGTTAACTACTCTCAATATATTGTTTTTATTTAAATTTGAAAATATTTTTTATCCTACATATCAGAATCTTTTTAATCTTGTCTATAATAATATTTTTCCTATAATTTGTCTATAATAAAATTTTTGAAAAAATTTTAAATACCAAAGCCTTTAACCTTTTATTCGCTTTAATCCGCCTTTGATCAAAGATTTTCACTTCTCTATTTTATATTATTTATGATCGATTTCCACTTATTATTTCGATTATTTTGTTACTTGTATTGGTTGATTTTTCACTTATTATTGTTTAAAATCAAGAGACTTAAAAAAGGACAGACTCTATTTGGGGAAGAAACATCGAGGGAAGAAACGACACTTGTCGGAAGCCCCATCGTGTTTCAAATTATTCGTGAATGCTGTACGATTTCTGAAGCCTTAGCTGAGATCTGATCCAACGATGTCATGAATTTATGAACCGGTTACTACATCGTCGTCCATCTATTTCTGTCGTTCTCTCTCCTCTTTCATTAACGTTGAATTTTCTGTTCGTCTTGAAAATTATCGATTCTATTTATTCTTCGAATTAAACAGAGCAAACAAAGAGACTTGTTATTGAAACTTGAAGAAACTTTATCTCAGTAAGTAAATTTATCGAAAGATTCAAATTACTTTTTATTTATAAATATTACATATAAATGTATTCTATTACGCTACGGCGCGTCATTGCATTATCATTCGATGAGATTCTTCGTACCGATCTGTGAACTTCACTCCTAACAAAAAGCAACCTCATACGCCCGAGCGCGCCGGAACAATCGATTAATTCCGTCGAATCTAATAGAACTCGCCTCACGTACGTGACCATTGCGTTCCATCAATTCTGCAATCTCTAATCGAACATTTATATTCCTCGTTCATAATTATCGACGACCTTCCGTGCCTAATATTACGGATTGCAGCGTATCGCGCATAATAACGTCGAGCGATCGAGAGGACGAGGTTGGGAAAATCTTTTTACATGTCCCGTCATGATTCTGGAGAGAGAAAAGCAGAATAAAAAAAAGGTATACGTTTATAATCGCAATATATATTTTAAATTAATTCATTTATCGCGAACGAAAAAATTCGCATGGAGAAAACGCGGACGCGAGGAAACAAATGGAAAATAATGTGCATCACGATGTATATAATGCGGACGTGTGCATCAGGGCTTGGAGGGGGAAAGGCAGAGGGCGAAGAAAGAGAAAAAGATTGGAATGGGACAGAGGTGGGGCGAGAAGAGTGGCGACGAGAAAGAAGAAGAGAATCATAGAGGAGAGATAAAGAGAAGAGAAGAGAGTATGGGTAACGATAAGAGAAAGAAAGATGACGATAAAAGAGGAAAGGAGAGAGAGGGACATTGCCGATGAAGGAAAAGGTGGAGGAGGAGAAGGAGAAGGAGGATGAGGAAGAGTAGAAGCGAGAGAGAGGAGAGAGGCAGAGAGAAGGGTGTGCAAGAGAGTATAGAGGTATATGAGAAAACAATAGAGCTGATTTGCAAACAATAGAATAACGTTAAGACTCGAGTATTATACGCCGTTGTTACTTCTTGTGCCATAACGCCGGAGAGCATATGCCCATTAATATTCAAAGGCGAAAATAATGTAAACGACACGACAAAAATCGGGGGAATAATTTCAATTCTCCCTGTATGGGATTCCACGGCAGCGATCCCATAGCTGGATCGTCCGTACAGTTTAGTGTCTTCTCTTTGGTATCCTAGCCCATGTTTCGCAGATATTTGTACTGCAAAATCATATTAATAATATAATGAGAATATAATAATATTAAATTTTCTATTGACAAAATTTGTTCATCTTAATTTGTGATAATAAATAACATATATTTCTAAAATAATATTTTTATATGATATGCTTTATGATATGCTTGGATATATAAAACGAATATAATAAAATATTTCCAAATTCATTGAATACAAAATGTGTATGCAGAAAGAGTATAATTTTATTGTAAAATATTTTGTTCTTTAATCTATCAAGAATACGAAATATTTCAAGAAAGTGAGTCGTGAAAATAAATGATTCAATGAAAAACAGAAAACTTGAAGATATTCAACAAGCGAATGATTACCAGATGGCAAAGTCTCTATCGACTTTTATTACAACGTATCATAACCGATTGTTCGTCGCTTACGATTCTAGGAAGCGCTGAATTATTCTAGCTCATACAGCTCCCGTTGGTAACTTTATGATCCGACAGCGAGTTGGATGAGTCATCGCGTATTGTTTTTGGATATAGCCCGCGGTTGTCTGGCTTTTGACGAAATACCTAGCGGCGATTCAATGCTACTTGAAATCTTTAATGCACTCAATAATTGCCGACATTTGCGCCTTTGTCGAATTCCTCGTAATAATAATCTTTAGAATCGGTACGATTGTGAAAGTTGCTGTTTCAGATTTTAAATGACATCTTCGTAAGCGCTCGAGAATCTAATCTACCATATCGGTCGAAGTGTAATGAACTCTGGGTTGAAACCAGAATAAAATAATTATTATTACACTGAAAAAATATTCTGGTAACAACAATCTTGTAACAACAATTAGAAGTACAACAATTATGATCAGAATTCTGACATCGTAATTGAATTTCTAGTTATTTCAACTAGAATGTTCGATAAATTAACTATAAATACAATTCTTCTGATTAAATTTATCAGAATTCCAATTAATACAAGATTTTTCTTCCAGTATAGAGTATTTCCAGTATATTTCTCGAAAGGAAAACTTACCCTGGAATCCTCGGATTCTTCCCGCCTAACATTTTGAAAGAGCACGCTGCCCATCTGAGCCTGCAAATTCTGCTGCAGCAATTGCGCCAATTGAGGATTCTGCGACAAGATCGCTGGATTTTGTTGCAGCAATTGCGCCAATGCCGGATTCTGTACCAGTATTTGACTCAACGGTGAATTAGTCACGGCATGTACGGGATGTTGCTGCTGCTGCTGTTGCTGCTCTTGTGATTGGTGCTGCTGCAATTGCGGTTGCTGCTGTTGCTGCTGCTGCAGATTTGGCGAGTTTGCGTTTGATGTTTGACAGGATTGCGATAGATTGCTAAGAGACGGGATCGCACGTTGCGGACTTTGCGGGGTATGCGGAGGCGTAGGTGGACTTCCTGGCGCCATCGACGAAGCGTCCTTCTCTTCTTTTACCTTCATTTTTCCTATGAGAAAAAGGAAAGAAATTTTTCAATGTCGTCTATGAAAAGACAGAAGATATTTTTAATATTCGAGATAAATGATAATTTAAAAGAAAGAAATTGCAGGAATCAATGCGTGGATTCAATGGTTTCGTAATCGATGACAAAGCCGTTTTTCAATAACAATATACGACTTCTTTCTCGAGAAATCCAAGGTGCATAATATGTATTATTGAAGTTAACTGAGAAGTAAAAAAAAGAGCTATCTGTT
>Ga0157364_1008442_pt1 | contig 10661 bp, 6 predicted proteins | sample AttsexASBM2_FD_111476 | JGI IMG/M metagenome (GOLD analysis project Ga0157364, IMG submission 111476) | Fungus gardens microbial communities from leaf cutter ant in Ribeirão Preto, State of São Paulo, Brazil - Atta sexdens ASBM2 | ecosystem: Host-associated > Fungi > Mycelium > Unclassified ... | reverse complement strand
TGATACGATTGAATTAATATATTTATACTTATCATCATTAATAAATACTATTTCAAATATATTTTTAAAAATAATATACATCGACAAAAATATAATAGAGCTAATTTTGTTGTAAAATAATTGTAAAATTATAAAAGTAACTACTAAAATTATATTTATTTGCTAATATTATTACTCCAATTCTTTACAAATTTCTCATATTACATTTCTTTTTATAATAGAAGTAGTAAAATATATTTATCTACGACTGTTAGAATTAATTTTTGAGTATATTACTTACTTTTATGAGAGTCAATAAAAAAAATTTGGATGTTTGGAAGCTCCCTCTTCAATTTTCGAATTCGCGAGATTTAGAAACTTGGTGGAAGCAAAACCGCGTTTCTAAGTAAAGCGAAAGAGAGATGAGAGAATGCTAGGGAATAGGAAAGAAGGTCAGAAATGGTCAAAGGTTTACGCTATGTTCCTTTCCGCTTCCCAGGTCCTATCACATTGGGATAGGATGGGACCGTCTCTACTTATCTTCACCTCGGGAGGTTTCTCTTTGAACCTCGTCTCATCTGCAAGCTCATCAAGCAATTTGTTACTCTCAGAGAGTCTTTAACGCTGCCTCTTTTCCATCTATCCCTCGTTTAAGCTCTCCACAAATATATCGCGCAATCGGTGCTTTCAAACCGATCCGTATTTAATGAAATTCCTAACAATTTATTAATCAGTTAACCGTTTCCGATTAGTTCGTCTTCGATGAAGAAAATGTTTAAAATTCATTTCCACGCATCAATGCAACTAAGTGGGAAAACTGTAAGAATATACAATCAAAAAACGTGCTGAGAGGAGGATTAAAAGCACACGAACGAGGTGGTAGATTGAGAGTATAAAAACGACCAAAGGAATGATAAAGTGACAAAGTAGAAGGGGGAATTCGAGGGCGAGACTGGCAATTTGCTTTGAAATCCTCCCATAGTTAGCTTTTCTCTCATCCTTCCACTCTCGAGTACCTAGCGCTATTTTTCATCTTTTCCTTTCCGCTTATGCGTGCACTACGTTGCTCAGTTATTACACTTCCTCTTTTATGGTTTATTTTAATATGGACATAATGTAACATGTATAATATGTGTATTGTGATATTATCAGTTAAATTTTTTGATAAACTATCAGAAAGTACTCGTCATACTTGTGTAAATTATAATTAAGAATTATATTAAAGATATCTGTAGATATCTAGATAATAAATACGTTTTTTGATGAAAAAAAAAACAAATCACGTATATTATTGTATTTTCTTCTAAGATTAAATCTTACAATACAATAGAACATCTCAAATCTTCTAATTTTGCACTAAATATGTCTTAATTTTTGAATAAAAAGTTTTTCTTAAGCTATATATAAGAAACGTTCTTTTTAGAAATTAAGACATATCTGATAGAACTAATTAAATTATTCAGATAATTTTGATTTTATAAGTATCGATAATCTAATATCGCTGCTCACTACTACAAAATTAGAAGATTTGAGGCGATCTTTTATATTTATGAGTTTAAAGTACACTTTATTGCTTTTTATAAATTTAAAGCAGATGTCTAGAAAGAGATATATATATATATATATTTTTTTTTTTCAAACGTTGGAAATAAAAGAGAAAAGAAAGAAGAAAAGAACAAAGTTTAGAAAGCGTAACTAAAGCGAGCAGACCCATTGCCAATGTTATCCCTGGAAACGTTTTCTGCATCGACGTGTCGTACCAGTTTCGTTTTATCTCAACCATTCCCATCGATCGCAATTGTCGATCCCGTGTCGTTCGGCACGGCACTCTCAAAGGGGTACCTCTCTACTAGCGGCGGCGGAGAGAATAGATGCCAGGATCGAACAGGTCCGTACGCGATGCTCGGACCCTCTCGAGATTAATGGCGGGAATTAGTATTCGTCGCCGTACGGTTGAATTACAGAAAGTTATCTCGCCGGCTACAAGCGGACGTTTAGCGCCGCCCTCGCACCATTGCCCATCCCGTGCATCTATCCTTCTCCGCTTTTTTACCCTGTGATCCATATTACCAACCCGTTGAATAATGCGACGATTTATTTTTCTCGGGTACGCGATCGCTGATTAAGAATAAGCCCTGGAGCCACGCGAGTAAAGAAAGACGTAGATGAGAAAGGAGGCTCGAATTCGAGGGTGACTTTCGCGAGTTGTGATGACCGTGACGACGGTGTGCTTTAAATGAGCTTGGAATGATAATCGTGAAAATAATTATAATAAGAAAAGAATATTCAAATTTGTATATAAAAATTTACTTGGCATATATAAATATATTATTCCATTGATACTAAATTTTCAAGTTTTGTCTCCTTATTATTTCTATATAGAAATATATAGATTTTACTAATTGGACATTTTTTTTGTAAATGAAAGAAATAATGATTTAAAGCCTTATCTTGGAAGTTTTCTAACAGCAAATAATCCGAACAATATTAATTGACAAAAGATATAATTTGTCTTTTCTGTATAAGAATTTTTTTCGGTCTTATTCTTTATGGAGTTCTATTATCGAAATAAGAATTCTTCGCTCCTGCCATTTTCGCCATTCGAGCGATTTTCGCGTCCGCATGAAAAAAAGAAACGAGACGAGTCGCTTCTTTCGGACTTCAGTCATTAACTACGAGAGGAACCTCGGGCAACGCAGAAGAAGACGATGTAGAAGCGGCCCAAGAGATGGTGAAGAAGGGAAGGGAAGAAGAAGACGAAGAAGTCCGACTCGCGGGTGGTCCTACCGCGGCGAACCGCGATGGTAGCAACGGGCAAACTAGCCGCGTGCTTGAAACGCCCACTTACTTCCGTTAAGATTTATTCCCCGTTGCAACAAGATAAACCATTAAAAAATTTTCGGCTAGGATCTATCTATATGCAAAATAAAAGCACGAGCTAAAGGACAAGACCAATACGAAGTAACGTAATAATGAGTGATACTCCGAAGCTATCAAGATAAAACATAAAGGATTAAAATTGATACGTTATCACTAAAATTCTTAACATACATAAATGCTGACAAGATTATATTAATTTTAAATATAACTTTTTAATTTTTAACTGATTTGTATATTTCAAAAAAATATATACATATATTAAAAATTGCAGTAAGAGATCTTAATTCTTAGAGAATCTGTCATTTCGCGTCTTTCAAATTTATAGACTTATCAATTAATATACAGTTTAATCTATTTGTATTCTATAATTATGAAATTGGAGGTAATTTATATAAGCAAATATCTAATTCTGTCTTTTCTAGAAATAAACTTCTAGATTTGGCGATCCATTCTTGAGGCCCAAAATCCCAGTGAAATTCTGGGTTGTTCAAACTTACATCAGTTCGAATTTAATTGGTGATCTCCGCGGTAGCGGTCGGTGCGGCATCGTAAATTCCACGCGGTCTGCCGAGATATTCGGGGTCCTCGTTAATTCGCGCGAGACCCTCGATGAAGCGAGATCACGTCTTTTGGCTACGCCGCATTTCGTAGGAAAATCGTGAATAATTTCGAATTCCTCCACGTCTTTCAAAATATACGACAATAACGATGGAATGCTGTAACAGAACTCGATTTTCTAACTTTCATGTTTTCTTCATTATATATTTACTCCAATTTATGTCATTTTATGTCAAATTATGATTACTTCGCCTCATTTAACTTTCAAATCAATCACTAAAACAAATAAATTTATTATATCGTCGTTTTAAAAAAAGTTGCGCGATTAATATTAAAATCACATTTGAATTACATAAATAAGATTTCCTTGTTCTGAGGCTTCTATAAAATCAAATGTTAAACGTTTCATCTTTGAACCGCATGTAGTTAACATTGCGGCGGTACATTACTGAGGCAGAACAGAGAACTCTGTCTAGTTTAAATTACAAGTATTTGTCAAGCGCGAGCATATCTCTCCTCGTCTACGGTCTCGCGAGCGTGATAATTATGGCGCGTTGAAAAATTAACGCATACTTGGCGTCGCGGAGAATTGCAAGACTTCGTCGTTGAATACAGTCGATGTCTCCATCTCTCTCAGCGCGCAAATTATTTCTTCGAGCAAAACTACCAGAAAGCGCCGCGCAGTCTCGCAAATTTCACGTGCACGCCCGAGATATCGCGTAATCTCGACGACAAGTATTTCGCAATATCCTTGCCTCGTTTTCAGATACATCCCGCACAGCTCCGTCAATCCCAGAAAAGGGATTAATCTGCTACGCGTTTCACTGATACAATCTGATAACTTCCATACATTTAATTGCGACGATGAACTCACAAATAAAATACTAATCAAAATGATCTGGCAAAGTAAAAAAATCATTAAACAAGGACTTAGATGTTCTTCCAAAATACATTGATTATATTATTAATATCATCACATACCTCGATCAAATTGATGTAAGAGAGATCCAGATTTTACAGTGGTCTTTAAAGAAGCTTATTAGAGCATCAATAATATTAAACTATCTGTTGATGTAATTTGCGATGTATTATTATTAGCGACTTCAGTTTAGAATTGTTCAAGATCAAATAATCATAATGTAATATTTGTTTAAACTGGAAATTATAATATTCGCATAAAAATATTATTAGATACCAAGATACGCCTTGAACTCTTATACGGTTTTCTTCGCTTATTTGTGTTAAAAGAATAAGAATTCTTATATGTTTTTCATTTTCGACGATTTTATTCGGTAGAGCACGCTTTTAAAATTTTACAGAAATATTTAAAAAATTTATTGGCATTTTTATATTTCAAAATACGATTAATTTAAAGAATACATCAAGAGCTATTGCAAAGCGTTCTTCTAGCGTACGAGAGTTACATTCACTAAAAATTGAAGCAGATATTTTTACTATCTCAGAGCTGTACGCGTGAAATACGCGTAGTTTTTTGCTGTAAACACACAAAACTACGCTAAACTTATGACTTGGAAAACAAACCGCAGGTGCGGCCTGTTAAGAAGATAGAGATGGTTATACTTTTCGGGCACTTCTCTTCCATGGTCACGCATTCGTAAATGTTAGCCCGCTGGCGACCCTCGCGGGCATCGTTCTGGCTTAGTTGTCGTGACATAAAAAAAACTGGGGTTAACCTGTTCCGTAGTAGTCTCGTTTAGCTGCACTAATTCTTCTACCCTTTCCATCCCTTCTATTTCGCTACAAACTACTCAGAGTCCACAGATATTACTAAACATTTCCCATTATTAACCAAATAGTATTCTATCTCTCATTCATCAATAAAATTATAAATGTTATTTAAAAAATTAATTGAACATTTTGTTTTATATCATTTTCTTTTTAATTTTAAATTATAATTTTATTATTTCAAATTTACAATTTACAATTTACATTTTCCAGTTAATGAGTGACGTGGATATACTATTTTTAAAAATATATTTTCATTCTTATTTTAATCAAGATCTTGATTAGAGATATGTTACGTGACATGATCTAAACTTCTATATATTTATTTTAAATTTCAGTAATAATTGAGAGGATGGGCGAAATAAAGGCACAATTCTACTTAGGCCCTTTTTCCGAGAATTAGCTTTTTCATGTAATATTGATTATAATAAAGAAGATTTATAACATATAATTTTTTAAAGACATTACATAAATTCATTTAATATTGTATCAATTTATGTATAATAAAAAAAGTAGCAAGTTATTTTAATTTTTATTAATATCAAGATTTTGTAATTAGGCCTTTATTCCCATCCTCTCAATTAACAGTAATAATTAACAGTACGTTTATAATAAATAAAATTTTCAAGTTGATTTATAAAAATAAATTAACTTTAAAATTTTAATATGTATTCTTTTCTCCTCGAAATTGTCGAAATTATTGATTAATTATTGATTACTGACCAGTTTCATTTATTATGAACGTACTATTAATTATTATTAAAATTTAAAATAAACGTAGAGTTTAGGTACGTAACATGTATAGATCTTGATTAAAATAAGAATGAAAATGTATTTTTAAAAATAGTACATCCATGTCACACATCAATAAATAAATATAATGTTAATGTACTAAAATTTAATCTATCGTTTTAATCTACTAAAATTTAAATTTATATAGAAATTTAGGTCACACATATGTAGGTTTAGATAAAATAAGAGTGAAAATATATTTTTAAATGTAGCAACAATTAATAATTTACTAATTGTTAAATTTACTTTGTATAGAATACCTGAGAAATCTTCTTTCATTTTTTCTTTCCTTCAATAAAGAAAATTTTAACAAAATAAAATTTTCAAATTTGCTAGAATATCGATGTGTACAGATATTTTAAAATAAAATCATATAAAACAGAATTATTTCATCGAAATTCATCACAAAATTATTCTATATTATATAATATTATATTATAGAATATTTTATGACTCGTGAATAAAGTATTAAATAAAGATACATGTATCGAGTAACAACTGCAAGATAATAGACTATGACATAGTCCTTGTATACGATAAAACGAGACATTTATCTACGAGGACAGCAGCACTCTCGTACGTGTTTTATCCGCTTGTCTCGCGAAAAATCTTTTCGCGCGGCTGCGAGAAATTGTCTGTTGCGAGAACTTCCGGAATTCACAAAGCGCGCTCTCGACTACAAGAAGAGGGTGTGATTACATATCACACGCGTCGCGTCGTTCATCCTTTCGGTGCAAAGAGCTGTAGACAGTGACTGATAAAATGAATTGGATTTCCCGGACAGTCTTATTTTGGCGAGGACGTCGCGTCACAGTCTGGGAGACGTAAGAGCGTGAGGCTCTCCTCCGTCCGGCTTCTGCTCGCGGGACGGTCGTCATTATTTCTTCAGTGTCGACAACTCCTTGCCGCGGTGTCCTTCTGTCTTCTTCCCTACGGCCCCTTATAGCCACGGCAAAGCCAACGCCAAATACAGAGAGGAGCGCACCGATGGCACCACGGCGCGCGAGGCGGAGAGACCAGGAGAGACGGCCATAAGGAGAGAGGAAGAGAGAAGAAGAGGGGAAGCCAAGAGGAAGAACAACGAGGAACTGCGCTGTTAAGCTGAGGCAATGGCGGGACCTTAAGACCGCATCCCGCGGGTGCCTCTTTCGTTGACAGGACTATGAGAACTGGCGCGCGGTGATTTATCGAGGCTGTCCGGCTTAGTCCTTTGCGGTGATTCGCGTTATCCGCCGCTGCTGCCGAGACTTACGAAGCTTATAATGTGCACTCGCGCGACTCAACGCGCGATACACGCGCCTTTGCGTTTTGCCCCTTACAGAAAGTAAACCCCTTACCGAATTACTTCCCGTTTTTTAATCAAGACTTTTCAGAAGTTATTTTTTACACATTTTCAGAAGTTTATTTTTGCACATTAATTGAAATACTGAACAAAAATTGTTATATAATGTACATCATTGTTTCTAAGGAGACAAAAGATTTTAGGGAACATAAATATACGTAACCTTCTGCAAGAAATAAGAATGTACGGTAGTATGAAACGAGTTCGTGTAAGAAATGAGAGTACGTAGGTGTCAGGAAATATGAAATTAACTCCAGGATGCGCAACGTTATATTTATTTTAGAGTAAAAATGGTCGTATATTTTTTAAAGAATTAAACATCGTGACTTATTTCGTTTAAACATCGTGAGCTTATAATTAGAATAACTTTAAATTAATATAATTAACATAAGAATATAAATACTAAATAATATACTAAATAATATTCACAAATACGGCTTACAAAATCTTCTTCAAAGTTAAAACGCAAAAATACAATATTAAATTAATAAATCAAATAACAAATACAATGAAAATTTAAAAAACCATCAGTGGTGAAGTGTTAGTTATAAAGAATTCACATAACAATGAATTCTTTATATACTGACACTTCACCGCTGATGGTTTTTTTAAATTTTCAGTGTATTTGTTATGTACTTGGTTTTTGTAAGCCGAAACGTTTGTGTAGAATATTATTTACATTCTTATCTTAATTATATTAATTTAAAGTTATTCTAATTATAAGCTCGAAATAAGCCACACACGACATTGTTTAATATTTATTTTATCTTGAAGCTATATGTTATAATGTAGAAAACTAACAACTTTAAAAAATTGTGAAGCATATGCGCTAGAATATAAAATTCGGAAATTATTTATAATCATATACTTTAAAAGAGAAATATCTATCGGAAAGCAAACAAAGTTTAAAAAAATTCTAAATTGAAAGTAAAAAAATTATTGCTACTTTCCGCTAACTTCATTTTTATCCATATGACTCATCATCAATTCCATTATATCGTTGCGGTCTCATCTCTCTACCGTTTCAGTTGACTGTAATTCGTCACTGGAAGCTCCATTAAACTAAGATATTCAGGTACAGTCGATAATAATTAATGCAAAGCTTCAATTCCGATTATGATTGGCGAACGTATCATAAATTCCCTTGCCGATATTCCAAACGAGAGAATCGAATTCCCCATGCGCTTGTATTTGAGCCAATATTTAATGTACCTCGAACTCAATGGTGAGCTATTCTCTCGGCGCTAATTATGCTATGGTGAAAACATAATCGTCGTAACGCGCGAGTGGATTTAACCTGTGCGCAAGCACCGCATCGGTATGCGACGCACAAAAAGCGATCGCCCGAATCGTCAGTAGGAAAGCGCAAATTCTCACGTAATTTAGTCCAAGCGAACTATTCCCGTTCTTCGAATAGTTTCCATTTCAGTTACTGATTTTACTACCTGCTTGAAATAGGTGGTGACTGAAGTGCCAGTGAAATAACCAATCAACAGAAAATGACTTTTGAACCTGCACTCTCTTTCTTCACGTTTACATTCATGTCAAGTAATGTAATGTAATTACATTCGATTTGATCACTATAATGAGCTCGTAATATTACCAATTTCACGCAGATCGTTAATATTTATCATTAAAATATTACTGCTAACATTTGAAATTTTGTCAAAACTATTACAATTATTCAGGAGATCCGAATTTGAAATTCGGCTGAAGTAATATTTTTTGCAATTCTTTACAAATTTAAGATGCAACAAATCGACGATAAAATTTAATTTAAATTTAAAAAATTTTTATTAAAAAATTAATGGGAGAATCATTATTATTTCAGTTTGATTGTGTTGCAAATCAGAAAGTAATCAGCGCACAGTTATATGTCTAAGATAATTTTATTTAAAATACGTATTTATATATACGTATTTATTATTTCAACATCTGACTTTGACTGTAAGTGCCGCTCCTTTTAAGGAGATCCTAAAGCCATCTGCATTACCGACTAATCACTAAATCACATAATTTGTATAACAAATACTTTTTTCTCTTTCACAGATTCGGAAATCCTTTTCCAGGATTAAAGTATACGTATTAATACATATTTGTGAAGTGGAGTTTACACCGAGAATGACCAAAAATTTCGAAATTGACATATTTTTTATCATTTCTTAGTGTAACATAGTGTCTTAAGCTGTCAACAACATTTGCCATTTGCGAAAGTTTTGCAACCACTACTTATCACTACTTACGAAATAGTAATCCACACGTATTTATATAGTTTGCATGAATAAATAATATTACGTTCTTAGAATTAGACTTAGATGTTTCATCGCGACGAATTTATTATTACGAAAATTGACATGAACTGTGTATCATAGGTTGCATGAGATGTTGGTGTGTAGTATATAAAGACATGTCGATACGCTGAAAAAACAGCGACTTCTGGTGACTTTGATGGAGTTTGGGTTTCACTTTAGGATCCTCTTAATTGATGTATTCATATGATGGTTCTAGCTTCATACTGTAATACGATTATGATATCCGATTTCCCTAATTTAAACTTGCAATATTCTATAAAATAGATGTCGCTAAATTACATGTTTTCTTGTTCGTCTGATATTATGAATCCAAATAAATTGAGACTCTGGCGTATGCATTGTCACTATAATATATACTGAAGCAAAAATATTGAAATCGTGTGTCAAAATATTTTTCATTGTATGAACATTATTTCTTTTCTCTTTACTATTTTGCTTTGATTCTCTCACTAATTCGTCCCTTTGCAAATACAATATCGAGATTGTATAGAGAGACCGAGAAAATCATCAGCCAGAAAACACTATCGATCAGTGCAGAATTTCGAAAAGAAACGCATATTGGCAATCGGATGGGAAAGAAATTGATCGAGCGGCGCGGCGTCACGCCTGAGAGAGATTCGCAAACTCCATCCTTCGCATCTGACGCGAAGGAGCGAGCTAAGAAGTCAGCGGCGGTGCCACAGTGGGAAGAAACGTTCCCTCATGTATAATAAAATATGATAAAACGCGGCCAATCCCGACCACCCACCGGAACTTGGTTTTCTCTCGGAAGTGGATTCGTGGTCGCCGATGGAAGTCCTGCTCCTTTGCAGAGCATGAGCCCTTCGCATACACGTACATTCCCGATTCGTGTACGTGCAAGGACTCACGCCTACACATAATATGTACATGAATTCTATACAGACGTATATGTATAGATATCTATGTATGCATCGGATATATAAGGTGGCTAACAAGTATAAGCAGATCCGTTCAGTGAGATTTCTAAAATTTGTTGTTGCATTGTGGGCCAGGTATCTTTTGTACTATGATATCTTCTCTTCATTATTTTA
>Ga0157364_1008441_pt1 | contig 10662 bp, 4 predicted proteins | sample AttsexASBM2_FD_111476 | JGI IMG/M metagenome (GOLD analysis project Ga0157364, IMG submission 111476) | Fungus gardens microbial communities from leaf cutter ant in Ribeirão Preto, State of São Paulo, Brazil - Atta sexdens ASBM2 | ecosystem: Host-associated > Fungi > Mycelium > Unclassified ... | reverse complement strand
TCATAATCACGTTCTAGTATATTTTTGATGCAAATTAAAAATACGCAGAAGCAAAAATACAAAAATAGAAACAAAACATTGAAAGTAATATCTATAGAGAAGTTCTTATCGATTTTACGTCGTGCTCGGGAACGAGGAATCTAGGGGTTAAAGATGAGCAAGCGTCCTCGTAGTAACTTGGGGAGATCCGGTTACTCCGCGTGCGAGAAATCTCCCTCTGTTTATTTTCTCTCAGTAACGTTCCAATATCGATACTCTGCCTCGAACCGTAGACGCGAATACTATCGATACCGCGCGTGTCGGCGACAAAGTATCGGCAAACATTCCATCGGTAATTCAATATCCTCGTTGCGAGGATACAGAATGGCCCAGAACTATAACACGCCCTTTCATCTCTAGATTCTATTTTAAATTTAAAATCGATTTTTCTCTATGCAAAACTCCATTCCGACATTAAATAATTGAACAATTAGTCCTTAAATTCTTTTTTGTATAAAGCCCATTAAAAAAATTAAATATAAAATATGTTTTTTTAAATTAAAAAGCCTTACCATTTATTAAACTATTAATACACAGCTCATTTTTTTAAATGTATTTTTTGATTCCTATGGTTGAAAGATAAACGATATTTCTAAAGCATCATAAATGAACAATATTTTATAAATAAGGGAGACCGTGGATGTTGATATATTTATAATTGCAAAATAACAAACGATAATATTTCATTAAAAACATAGTATTTTCACAAAAACATTGCGGTCATGATGCAATGAGTTATTTCAGATTGAATAGCGCTTTTTCAGAAATAAAAAATATTCTCAGTGTCTAATAGCCAGAAATAAAATAAATTAGTAACACATTAAATGTTATATTTATCACTCTGTTTATTATATCACAATTTCAACTATTTTTTTAGAAACTTTATCTTTTAATAACTTATACAGTTACATTCAGTCTTGAAATACATTTTTTGCTTAAGTAAAATAAAAAAATATGTAAAAATATGTAAATATGTAAGCCGAAACTAGATTGTTGTGACGGGGTTTATTGTTATAACTGTTTTTACTTCATTATAAATTAATTTCAACATATATATAATCTCATCGCATCAGTAGTAGCATTTTAATCTTATGTAATATTTCATGCAATATTTAACGTCTTTTATTACATATCTATAATAATTACATATTGTATACATATTATCTGAAAATTATTAATAAAGTTATGTTATGCACATTTTTCTTTTATATTTTCTTTAATTATATTGTGAAATTTGAATCTGTAACAATTGATTCCAGTAACTGTAACAATCAATCATGCACATCGGGCCTTACTGCAAGTATCATCATCTTATATTTTCCATTAATACAATGAAGATAATCATATCATTAAATTATAAAAATAATTTCTGTATTGATAATTCAAGTATATGGTTATTGAAAAATTCCCTTGCGATTTATATTTCATGTATTATTTTATGGGTTTAGTTATGAGTAAAAAAATCATTAAGAAAAATTGTATCAACTACCTCGGTCTTCCCTCAATTTTTGCTATATATCTTGAATTTCTTTTTTAATAAAAGGATCATTCGAATACACACATTAACTCTTAATATACACCTTTGAATTATTCGTGTCCTGCGCATTTCTTTTCTTTGATTTATATACAACAATATTATATACAATTGTATATAACAATTTATATACAATTTATTATAAATATATTTTCTAAAGATGTCAAAATATACGTAAAAATTGCTTAATAATTTTTATATTTGTAAAAGTGATGAAAATTAATTCAGGACACGAAAGATCTATCGAATATAGTAAGAGTGCCAAAAACTGAGGTATATATTAAGGGTTAATTATTGATATTATTTACTTTTTTGCTAATACCACAAATACTCGCTTTTGAAGGAAAGAAGTATCCAAGAGCAAAGCATCGTGAATAATAAACTATTAATTGTTTCACGTTAACGTTTTTATTTGCATAAAAAAACGGAAATAAAAGCAATTTAAAATCACTTGCATAATTGCATAGCGAATTGACCAATTATCGATTACATTATGTATACTCGTAATAAAATAGAACTTTAGAGCAACTTTAGAGCAAGATAACAATGATCAGGGATGGACTTTTTCGCTCTTCCTTGATTCCTTTGTTTCTTATTTGCATTATACGATTATGGAAAGCGAGCACATGGAGGAGTGAAGTTACGCCCTATCCGCGAGACGATAAGTGGCGTCTGTTGCTTGTAAAACTCGTTCGGCTAGAAGTAACGTCTTATGAAACGGGAGAAGTTACGAATGGAAAAGCGAAGATAGAGAATAAGCAGAGGTAGAACGAGAAGGGCGGAGGTAGAAAAGGGAAACAGGAGAGGAGGAAAGACTTTAGACGACTCTCGCGTTTCGCCGCTATGCGTCCAAACTAAATATGTTGGATACGCATTTGTGCGTTTTGTTAACGCAACTTGACACCTCCGGCCAAGTCGCCATGCACAAAGTGCCGTAGAAATTACTGTCACCGGGCGTTTCTCTTCATCAACATCTGAACATTCTTGCCTTTCTCTCTCTTCCATTTCGTTCGTCTCTTTTGAGAGAGAAAGAAGACTGCGACGAATACTATAGCGATTTGTCAACCACGTTAATTAGTATTCATCATGACACTATAAAAAGTAGACAAATCAAATCAAACGGTTACAACGGGGGAGGGGGAAAGCGTTAGAAAGAGAAACGTAACGGAATCGTAGCTGAAATGCTTGACAAAGTGCTCGTTCAATTAATACCGGTTCTCAAATTCGTTATACGCTTCTCTCTCAGGAAAATTCTTGACATTATCGATGCCAATTCCATCTAATTAACGTTTATTATGCACTTCTGAAATAACAATTGAATATTATACCATGATAATATTAATAATTGTTTGAATTATACATTGAATTTAATTGCTATCAAGTTTAATTAATTATTGACATAAAATAAATAAATAAGAAATAGGAAGTATAATTTGAAAGATTCAAAAATCAGAAAGAAATAAAGACATGTCGAAATGTATTTAAAAGAATATCTTTAAAAAGAAAATCAACAGAACAAACATTTAAGAGAACTAAAATTTAGAATTTAAGATTAGTTGTACAATATGTAATTTCATAAATTGAAAAATATATTAATAATCTCTACGACACATCTTTTCATTATAGAAAACTCTAAAATACATCAAAAGAAATCCATCTTTGAAATTCTAGTATTTTTGGAGGGCTCTGTATAAGAGGACGCAAAGGAGGATAGTCGTCCAGAGGGGTCGGCACCGACGGAGTGTTTGCCTAGCCGGGGCACAAACCCCGTAAATAGAATCCCATTAAAGCCTTGACGCGTTACCTCTCGTCCTCCTCCGCAGATATATACAACTGTAGATATATGCGTGTACGCCGCACGCATACACGAATGCAGTACAGACGAGCATGCGACACACCGACCTCTTGTGTACTCGCACAAGACATCTTGCAAAACGAGACGAGGAAAGTCACGACTGAATAGCGCAAGCGGGTGCAGTAACGATGTTTGTGTACGATGGGAACGTCAAGCATTCACCGTGCTTCTAAACTCTCTCGTTTTACTTTTTACCGTCTCTACGGTAGCCAGTGGTCGGTACACGTGGCCACCATGGGGACGATAAACTGTAAAGACATGGAAAGGAAAGATTGCACGACATGGACGATGTTCCCAAAAATAATTTTCACAATTTTTCTCTGTGACATTTTCGAAAGAAAACTCTGATTCTCCTGAGAGATCACGTTAAACTAATCGGACACAAAAGAATTCTTTTCATTTTAGATGGTATAGGTATGTAAGTTATGTACACCACATCTACGTACAATTTTGGTGAAGTATCTAAACTTTAGCTAAACAGACCTGTAAAATAATATTGTCTAGATTATCAAAATATTTATGTAGAATGCTTATATATAAACTAGTTGTTAGAATATCAAGACTTTGTGCAATATTGCTCATCATGCTTGAGATTCCTTTGTGATTATTCTGATGATCCAATAAAACTTTTTCAGATTTGTATCTAAATCTATAGATACTTCAGCAAAATCATTCTTTTCATTAATAGAAAGTGCGTAGATGTGGTTACAGGCATTGCGACATCTTGTCTTTAACCGTGAAATGTTTTCAAGAAATTAAATAAAATAAATTTGAATCAAGAGCTAAGTCTTCAAGAAAATCACATTGATTTTACATGAGTGAAAATACCTTATGTTCTTACACCGTATTTTAGGCGATCTTTACGCTTCTTTGGTTACTGCCTAGCCAGCAATTTCGTCCATTATGCGCCAACCGTCTCTCCGCATCTCTCGTCGATCTTTTTCCGTCCACATCGTCTCGCTCCTTCCTCATTCTCTCGCGCTTCTCGCTCGTCTATCTTCGCTCGCGGGCGGTCTGTCGGCTTTTCCTTTCTTCACTCGTACGTCGAAGCTTGCTTCCGCCCTCACAATACACTCCCGCGTGACTTTGGTATTGCAGTACGTGCACATTACCGAGAAGCTAAGTCAGATCTCTCTCTTGCTACTTACTTGCACTTGGTCGACGTTGTCTTCGCTGGAATTGATAGATCGACTGCAAAATCCGCGAGTGATGCGACGCCGCGAGCCGACTTGTTTTCTCGCGAGATGCCCCGTCGAGGACGTTTCCCGAGAGAGATCCCGCGATTCTCATTAATCGCCAGTGAAGAAAAGTTAGTTTGCTGATATTTTCGCATTCCGATATTTTTTCTTATATTAGACCAGTTAAGTTTCAATTACTTATTTGCGGAAAGGAAGAAAGAGGATTAACTTGTTAAAACTATTATTCTCGTAGATTAGATTCAGAATGATTAATGAAATTTAATGCGATTAATATCATCATACAATATGCTTCGGTGATCGAATTGAATTTGGAAGTCACACAGTTAGATACCAAAGGAGCAACATTTCTTGAGTTATTTGATTATTTTTAATTTCCAATGTATCTCAAAGTGTAAATCAATCCATTTCCGTGATTAGTTTCAAAGTAAATATCATTCATATTACATATGCATTTAATAAATATAATAGACTAAATTTAAGTCAAATTTAATACATTTTCGAGTTAAATTGTTTAACTCTATTGTTTAGTCAAATTAACAATATTGGATAAGAATAATGGCGATCTATAAACATGATTAAAAATAATTCAAATTGGATATAATTATAAATTAAAGTGCAGATTTGAATCTTGGTTGAAGTGATATTTTTCGCAATAAATTATTTATTAGTATTTTAAAAATGCTATTAGCATCTGTAATATCGCTTGTGCAATTTAATTTGTGACATGACATACTCCAGTTTCACTCCAGAACTGTGTTTAAAAACCGAAAATCGATATGCAGTTTGCTTAAATTGGAAATTGTAAAAAAAAAACACAATATTGTTAGGCAAGATCCTCCTTGATTGAATACAGTACTTTTTCATTCATTTGTGTTGCAGTAATAAAAATTACATTTATATAAAAGTTGCAGTTATTTAAAACCGCACTCAAATTTTTAACAATCAATTTGAGCGTCCTATGTATATGTACTTTAATATATTTTAATATAGTATTTTGTTAGTCCATAAAAATTATTTTCAAAGATATAAAAAGATTTATATTGTATTTAATTAAATTTTTAGATACTTCAGCAAAATCATTTTTCTCATATAAGACATCATAAATTTAAAAAACGAAACTATATCTCGCATAATTTAAAATTAGAAAGCATGTATGTATTATATTGCATTGTTCACTTCATGTGTTAATTACGTTATAATTTCTTACTTAAAAGCTGACGAGAATGTCAAATGCTATGTTATTTTGTGTGATAATTATAATATCTCTTTGAAACGCAAAGCAGAAAGTCCGTCGCACATTTATTCAACCGAAATTCTCGTTAATTAAGAGTATCGTTGCCGTCTGCACTGTAAATTTGCGCGTTTAACTTCCACCATAAATACAGTTAGATTCTTTCCGGGAAAGATAGATGTTCCAGACTCGCCAATTTCGGTAATAATAATCGCAAATAACGATGCCTAGCCGCAGTAAACCGCGATTCATTTAACCGTAATGGACTGCAAATTCCACGACAACGTGCTGCACTGACTCCCAACACCGTCGTATCCGTACAGATGAGTTGCAGGAAGTACAATTTAAGTCTGATTAACCATAAGGAGTCCGGACTGCTCTAAGAAGCCCGCGAACTCTCCGCGTTCGTATATCCTCTCGAATTCTCCAAACTGAACATAAATAGCAGTTAAGAGCGAAACTACGTTAAGCGAAGACTCCTCGCTAACGAGGACGTTATCTTTCGCACATGAACTCGGTCGGTTTTGGCCCGGCTCAACTGAAACTGTAATTAAAGCTCCACTTAGCGAACGACATTTATCATTTAAATCTTAATTTTTCTAGGTACTCTCTCTTGGCGGAATTTTCTCTTTATAATTACTACTATCTCATGATTTCTACATTTGTTAATGAAAGTGACGTTTTACCTTTCGCTTATCTGAATGAAATCGATATCGGCTGTTGCAAAATTTAAATAATAAAAGAGTTCTCTATTTTTCACATAAATAATTAAAATATATTTAAGTAACGTCTAAAAACTTCACTCATGTTCTGCAAATCATTAAAAAACAATCAAAGATATTTTAAATAATTTGGAATCATCAGTTTTTCTTTAAAAAAAATTGAATAATCCTTTTATAAGTTCCCAATATCCCATAACAATTGTTTAATATAATTTTAGTAATCTTAAATTCACATTTTATTAAAGTTAAATATATAATTGAAATCAAATTAAGAATTAAAATTTTTGTAACGAAAATTGTAACGAAGATGATTTGCAAAAAAAATTTTTATTTTATATCGCTCTCTTGTAGCATAAATAATAAAGAATTTATAAATTGTTCTTTTCGATAGTATCTAAAAATATAATATTAGTGGAGTCTTTTATTTCGCTGACGTAATAAATGCAATTAGCGCCATTGTTTTAAAAATGTTGTGTAGATGAAAGTAAGTGTACCAAAGGAAAACTTTATCTCTATATATGGTACGGAATGAATCATTCGCACGATGAAAATGCTCGTTAGGTCCAAAAAAAGATTACGGTTTTTCTTCTTCTCGTTTCGTTCTCATGAAACAAACGAAATTTATTTGGCTGAAGGAGATTCAACGGCGGGAGAACGTACTTTATTCTACGTTCTCTCGCACGTTCCACTTTTCCACCTGTTATGGCATCGCGAAAAAGAAGTGGCCGATGCCGGTGGTCACGTGCCATCTATGGGGCTTAATAAAGAGAACCGCGGTGGATCCTTGCCATTGTAAAAAAGATGTGGCTATAAGGTACTCGGCTAACCAGCATTCCGTTAGTTTCGCGATCGTTTTATCATTTTCTCTTCGCAAACAGTCAGTCGAACTTCTATTCTCTCTGTTTCGTTCTTTTCCCATTCTCTTTTCCTTTTTCTTTTTTTCTTTAATCACCATCGACGTCGTCACGAAAGGACACAACAAAGTTCGCAATAGAGTCAAAGTTGCACTCGTAAAAACCACCAGTGCTCGGCGAAAAGATAAAAACATTATTTCTCATCACGATTACCCTTCCGAGGAATAGCCCTGTTACGAACAGTCGTCGTATAATCTAACAGTAAAACGCGGTCTTTTATTGTGAAAAGAATTCGAGTTTTAATGGATACATGACGCTCTAAACGGGTGAAATGTATATTGTTAATATTGTTTTTCACAGCAAAAGCTATTTGCCTTATAGACGAGTAAAAATAAATCATTCCGTTAATAATGTTATTGTAAAAAAAGATCTTCACAAATAAGCGAATTATTTTCAAAAAAGTATCTTTTTTTTCATAAGAATAAAACTCAAAATATGAAATAAAAGTCTAAATTCTATTCTCAACAAAGACTTAGAATGATGATTATGAAATGATGCATTTTTTTACACAATATATTTCTCCAATAATTAATTTTTCTTTCAAACTATCAAACAACAATAATATATTAGAAATTTTTAGTATTGATGCCATCAATACTAGAAATTTAAAATGCCTATTACGATCGAAACTGGATCTTCATTGTTTTAAATAATTCAATCTTGAATTACTAATTTACACTATACTTGCATATATACTGTATTGTAATTTTTTCGAATTGCACCGAATTGTTTTTCCGAACTTATAAACGCAATTAAAACTTCTCTAGTAATCGCGAAATAAATTGACAAGCAATTTTAATAATTTGATTCTACTATCAAGCATTTTATTATAAAGATGTTGAAACTGTTAATAATATACCATATGTATATTATTAATGGATAATATACCACATTGATTATATATATATATATATATTTATAATATGTGTATAGTAAATGTATTATAATAATTTTTACAATTTTTTTCTCGATCACTTAACTTGAAAGCGAAAAGAATGATTTTGAAGTACTCGTATCTAAACATTTAGCTAAATCTAAAAATAATTTTATTGAATTATTATCAAAAATAATTACGTGAAAATTTCAAACATGACGAACAGTACCTATCTGCAAAAAGTTTTAATATTTTAATTTGAATTTCGACAATCAGTTTGAGCGTATATAATTATTTTATGGTCCAACAACGTTATATTTTTAGAATTTGCATTTATTTATATCACAAATTTTAGATATTTCAGCAAAATTATTTTTTCCGTGTATTGTATATAGAAGTCGACGGAAACATTTACGAAGCTTGAGATTTGTGAACTCGAAATCTCTTGTTTTCAAATGTAGCACTCAGTGTGCTATGCTAACGATACTCCACTATTGTAATTATTCCGGCCATGTATATTTTTAAAACAGCCTTTCTTTATTTTCCTACAGTATATAACGTAATATTTTTACATCAAATATTAGACATCCTCCTGTTTTACATTTTACGGAAAACAGATTCGTTCGAGGTAGTCTATGTCTCGGACTTATCGTTATAAACTGAATATTCTAACGCTTGATATTTCTCATTCTACTTTCTCTCAATCGTTCACATGCGATTTTCCCGCACGATTTCGTCGCGTATGTCCAATTTCATCTACGACGCGGCGGATTACACGGGACATCGATAACCGAGTCGAAATAAGAAGAGGAGCGTCTGCCACGATAAATTTGCCGGATTAAGGGAAGCGCCTCGTTATCGGCAAGCAGCGGAATCCCGACGAACATGTTCGACGCGCCTTATTCCGAGTCTCGTTCTCTTTCTTTCTCTCTCTCGCTCTCTCTCTCTCTCTCTCTCTTTCTCTTTCTCTCGATCTCTCCCGAAGGAAAGGTGGGAATTGGATGGAATTGGGTTCGCCTGGGTTGCGGCAAGCCGCGTCGCGCGAGGTAGAGGCTTTCCTCTATCAGGGAGCGGTGAATTGTACGACAGAGGATGAGTCTCACAGCGGCCGACGTGTTAAATAATGCATATATGCTGTGCCCGGTCTAATATCGCAAAGCACTTGCCAACTGTGGTGAATCAAACTTGATAGTATGAAATAAAAGTTAAATTCGTAATTATAATGAGTAACAGTACATAGAATTATATAATTATATTTTATATCGGTGCGCAATTTATAATTTAAAACTTAGTATAATTTATAACTTATTGTGTATTGTGTATTTATATAACTTAAAAGTTTAAAATTTACATAAAATTTACATAAAAATGTTATTAAGTATCAATATATCTAGTCTTGACTGCATTTGTTTTCTTATTTGATTTATAGCAATCTTGTTTAACTTATTGTAGAATTATACAATATACAACAATATCTGTAATTTTAATGCTGTATGAATTACTATTTCAAATAAGTATATTCAATATAATGATAGTCGTTTTAATAGAAATCCAGCGTAACACATTGCATGTAAAATTGATGTGTAAATTGATTGGATTAACTGTTTTTCCGCACAGTTTCCGCCAAACGTTTCCGTAATGGATTATTTGAGATTTCTTGATGTTTCCGATATTAGTTTACATTTGTAGAAAATGGCCGATCGACGGTCGGCCCATACCAAATAAGGAATCAGGAATGGAAAGGTCGTTTCTGCCAACGAATCTATTGGTTGCGAGTGCCAAATCGAATCCCTCGCCAAGGGAAACGAAGGAACGCATAGGGAAACAGTATCGATGTATTCGCCAAAAGGATGACGCTGGATAAAAAAATGAAGATACAGAATGAAGAAGAAAAAGAAAAAAGAAGGGGAGAGAGAGAGAGAGAGAGAGAGAGAGAGAGAGAGAGAGAGAGAAGGGAAGAACTTGGTTCAAGACAAAGGCACAGAATTTCCAGTAGTTATAATGATGTGCAAGGAACCATAACGATCAACGGCAACTTCGAAATCGCTTTCAATCAACTCCGACAAATTTGTCTTTAAAAGCACAATTCATACTCTTGCATACCACGATAATTTAATGGCCTAATCCCCTTCCCTTTCTTTGAAATTGAGAAATTTTAAATAGAATATATTGGGGATAATTTTATTTAAATCGAAAGTAAGAATTATTCTCCTTCTACAAATTTATATATATATATATATATATATACACACACATACATATATATATATAATGTAGTAATACATATATATATA
>Ga0157364_1008440_pt1 | contig 10662 bp, 10 predicted proteins | sample AttsexASBM2_FD_111476 | JGI IMG/M metagenome (GOLD analysis project Ga0157364, IMG submission 111476) | Fungus gardens microbial communities from leaf cutter ant in Ribeirão Preto, State of São Paulo, Brazil - Atta sexdens ASBM2 | ecosystem: Host-associated > Fungi > Mycelium > Unclassified ... | reverse complement strand
TATCCAAGTTCTTATCTACCATCCAATATTTTATCTACTATGAGTTGTTTATATCTATCATTCATTTTGTTATATGCTGCACACTACATATTGTAGTAACTACTAATCAAGATTATCAGAGTTGAAAATAGTAGACTATTTATTTTCATTTCTTTCTTATTTTTATTTTTAATTTATTCTTCTTATTTTAGATTTAGGGTTATATGTTAGCATGACATCACATGTAACTGTCACAAGCTGTCACACAACATGACACTGTATTATATATTTATTACATGTCATACAAAAAAATGTAAAAGATTTTGGAACAATAATATTATATAGCATGTTTTACACATGTTGATCTTATAGACAAAGCATGGTCTTTAGGGTAGGTTATATAAGGTCTCACACAAACCAACTAGCTAGCATATATAAGATAGTCACTTTATATTAGAAACTCTATCAAGTTTTCTTATATAAAGCTTATACAATGTTCTTCTTTTGATTAGTCACTAAGTCTTAAATTATAACAAAGATAGTTAATAGTACACTAATATCAGAGTTGAAGACAGTAGAATTTATTTATTTCCATTTCATTTCTCATTTTTATTTTATTTTATTTTTATTTTCTTATCTTTAGACTTAGGATTAGAAATTAGCATGATATGAGGTCCTAGTAGCCTAGTAGTTTCAATCACTGAAAACCTGGTGAGAGCACTTGAGTAAGTGTTCAAAAGGTTGAGGATTCAATTTCCTCCAAGCACAAATACCTTAACTTTGCGACCATGTGGTAGTAATACCATATAGCAACCACTGGAGTTCTTGGTTCCTATAATTGATGTATACAATAGGACTAGCAAGTATTATATTTCTGCCAGAATGCAATGTCTAGTGATAGACTCTTTAGAGGGCAGAATCTGTAAATCTTGCAAGACCAAGTAGACAGATTAGTTCTTGTTGTAAGAGTTGTGTTTGGTAATATCCATAACTGGAACTGAAAGGATAGATCAATATAAGATGGGGAACTGGAGTAATAACAATCCAATTCTGGGAAAACTGATTGGTTAAAGACTCAGCCTACTATTTAGCATAAACCTACCTAGCTGGATTAGATTCTGGGAGGCTAATTGGTTAAGATTTCAGCCCACTATTTAGTATGAACCTGGCTGGTATATTAGCTAGGATAGGAACAGAACATCCTACATTTCTAGGTTATATGACTTAGAGGTAGTTAGTCACACTATGGAAACAACTTCTAGTCTAGACTTGTTCTAAAGTGCTTACTAGATTAGTAGGTAGTAAAGCAGTAACTTTGGATAGGTTGAGGATCTATATCTATAGGTATAAGTGAACTACCTGCTGGAGGATGGGAAGGTACAGCAAAGATTAATGCCTCTGCCATGACTGGACCATAGTAGGATAGGGTAGTAATCCTTTTCCAGCTTAAGAGATCTATATCTACTATTGGTTTACTGATATAATAATGACCAGTTCAGGCTTAAGTTGAAGCTGGAGTGTTGGAATCACTAGGATATAAAGAATCCCACCTCAAGTTTTATATAGGTACAACTCCATACCAACCTACTTAGTAGGCTTAGGCTATTAAGTCAGATCTAGTCCTAGATATACCTATAATAGGGAGGTTGTTGGTTAAAGGCTCAGCCTACTGTCAGCTATTGAACAGACTAGACTGTAGACCAAATAGAAAGATCTCCTAGCAAGAGAGGCCACTGAACATAACAGTACAAAGTGATTAGTAGGTAGGAGATAGCTCTCTACTGAACACTTTCTGTGGTTTCAATAGGGTTCCTTGCAAGGGGGGCTCTAAACTTTGACATAATGAAGTCCAAGAAATTGACTAAGCAAGCCATCTCTTGGGCTCCTTATTCCAATACTCTTAAAGAGAACATTATAAGCCTAAGAGAGACCAATACTAACACTTCCATGTTTGTGAATCCTCCTTTATATATTACTCATATGAATCCTTCTTCATCCATTGGTGATACAAATCCTGTCAACATGTCTGTGTCTTATAACCAAGGCATAGAAAGTAGTGCTGAACCTACATTGGAACCTTCAGCTATACCATACAATGATAATCAACTAGCTGATTCTGATCTTGGGAATGGCCTCTTTGTTCCAATCTCATTACTTAGGATTAACAAATTTATTAGCAGTGATGTTCAAAACATGACATATTTGCTTCTCAGAATAGGGACTTTCATTAAGCAATGCAAGAATAGAGTATAATAATGTAACAATCCTATTATTTTTAAGTATAGTTTTCTTTTTCTTTTCTTTTTCAGTTTCATATGTTGTTTGTTTTTGAATGTATGTAGTTACATAGTAGTTACCATGGACTTCCATCATGACCCATATTATAAATTTTTGATTAAAAAAAAAAGAACATAAAAGGTTTCAGAATAATAATATTATACAATATTTTTATTATATGTTGATCTTATGGATAACACATAATATTTAGAGTAGACTAGGTTTAGTATAGCATGGACCATTAATCCAGTGTATATAAGGTAGACACTTTGTGTCTGGAACTCCATTGAGTTCTCTTATGTTAACCTAATACAATGATCTTTTGTTAACTTAACTTTTAGTCTTCAATCATAACAACTAAGTAGTTTTATAAAGCAAGAGTCTGGTGGGAATCACAAGAGAACTCAACAAGAAGTTTCTGATGTATTTCCACACTATATTATAAGTCCTACCCTAAACTACATATGTCATTTATAAGTTTATTATACTATTACTATATACTATAGCTATGTTCTTGACATTATTGTTTTAGTTTCTTCTACTATAATCTAGACCTATGATACCACATCATGTGACATGTCATGTGATTATGGTCACATGCCTCTTCATTGACAAAGAAAGAAACAAAAAATTAAATAAAAGAAAAGGAAAATCAAATCAAGAAAAAGATAAAATAAAATATAAGAGTTCAGGAATATTATGACACTGCACCTAACTTGCCATTATTTATTTACTTGTTTTCCATATTGTTTGATAAGCCTTTTTTTGAAGTTTATCTTTCCAGAAAGTTCCATTATTTCTAGCTGTTTTTAATCATATCAGTAAAATTATTCTATAGTTATATCAGAAATGTTTTGTTTGATCAGTATGAACTACTCAAGTATTAAGAACAGTCATTTCTTTTAGAAAATCTTATTCTGTTCTCTTAGATTCTTTCTAAAGATAACTTATATATATAGTGAATGTTAGATAATATACTTAGGTTCTTCCTGGAGTTTTGAAATATCTTGAATACTTTTGCCCAGTCATTCTAACAACAGAATAGAATTCTTTTTCCAGAGACTTTGGAATATTATGTAATCTGATAATCTAGAATTTCTCTTGCTAATATTTCATTCATTCTTATTTTTTCTTACTTTTCAGATGATGTTTGTTTCTTCAGAATACTACTGGAACCTCACTAATGTGAGAATTATGAATGTTATTGTGGCAACCACTAGTTGTCAAGATCATTGACAATGGACTTAACTTTTATTTTTATTTTTATTTTTCTTTTATTTTCTATTTTCTATTTTTAGAACAACTCGGGTTAGGGTTTATCAGTCACGCTGTCACATCAGTCACAAATTGATGGCATAGTCACAAGACTGATCACGGGATATAAGAGAAGGAAGTAAAAGATTCTGGAACAAAGTGATGTCATACAGCATGGACAACACATGCTGGCCTTATGTTATACTCATGGTCATTTAGGGTAGAGTACACAGTAGTTAGCACGGACCATAGGTACTAGTATATAAGGTAGACTACTCTGTACTAGGAACTCTATCGAGTTCTCTTGTGTTACTCAATACAAGAGTTGCTTCTTTGCTTAACCCTTTGAGCATTGATTCATAACACTAGTCACAAAGACCAATGATAACACAAACAATTAAATCTCTTAAAGTGGATATAGTGTGTGAAGTTCACAAGAGAACTCAACAAGGAGTCTCTGCTAAATTAGAGTCCTATATATACAAAACATGCTTGGTCCATGCTACTAATACTTAAGCCTACCCTTATGTCCATGCTTTATCCTTATGTTATCCTCATGTCTTACTCAAGGCTACCATGTGTACTCCATGTGCCCTGATATCATCTTCTAAATCCTTCCACCACCTTCTAGGCTTATGACATCACCTCATGTGACATGTCATGTGACTGCAGTGTCACATGCCTCTTCATCATTTTAAAAGAAAAGAAAAAGAAAAAGAAAACAAAATCCCTATAAAGTTAGAAAATAAAAGAAAATAAAATAAAAATTGTTAGTGTTCAAAGCATTCCATAACAGTACCCCTCTCTTAGGGTTCCACTTCCAGAGGAACTTCTTTCTCGTCCCCTCAAATTTTCTTACTCATCTGCTTATCCCTCTTATTCCATTCCAAACTCTTTTCTAACTTCTTCATATACATATATTCCTTCTCTCCCTCCTTCCTATCATTCTTCCACCTATTTCAATTCCTCTCTAATATTCTTCATCAAATTTCTTATCATCCCACCCATATAACAACTTTGCTGTATATTTCTCTAGCAACTCTCCTCTTCTGAACTCTTCAGCTTCTGGATTTAACTTCATCTCTTTCCCTTTCTTCATCCTTATTCTCCATATTTCTATCTTTCTTTCTCAAACTCTTCTACCTTCTCCATTGCTTTCTTCAAATTCTCTACTCCCTCCCACATATTTTCTTCTGCCATATACTCTTTCCATTTCACCAAATACTTTGTTTTACCTCTCCTCTCTTGTCTATCCAAAATCTCTTCTACTTCATATTCCTTCTCACCAGCTACCTCAACAAAAGGCAGTGGTATCTTCTTCTGCCCTTCTACTTGCTCTCTATACTTCACTATTCTTCTCATGTTAACTACCAGGTATATCCTTAATAACGCCAGTAATTCCAACTCTACTGCATTTTCTGATACAATCTTCCTGACCACATATGGTCCTATGAACTTCTCTGTTACCTTCTTCATTGCTCTCTTCATTAACTCCATCAAAAAATCTTTTGTACTAATCAGTACCTTGTCACCTACCCTATACTTCTCCACCTCTTTTCTACTTATATCCGCCTGTCTCTTCATCTTTTCCTGTGATTTCACCAACGCTGCTCTTGCCTTCTCATGTCTTTCCTTCATCTCCTTCACAAACTCTTCTGCCTTCTCATTCTTCCCTTTTTTCCTTATGTCAAAGCCCATCCTTGGTTCTCTCCCATAATTTGCTTGAAATAGCAACATCTTTGTTGCTGTATGCACTTTATTGTTGAATGCAAATTCTGTCATTGCCAACCATTCCGACCAATTATTCTGTCTATGATTGATGTACATTCTCAAATATTGCTCCAGCTTTTGGTTAGTCCTCTCTGTTTGTCCATCTGTTTTTGGGTGATAAGCTGTAGATAGCTTTGTTTCTATTCCCAACATCTTATTTAACTCTTTTGTCAGCCCCACTGCAAATTGCAGTCCTCTATACAATATCATGCTCTCTGGCAACCTATGCAACTTCCACACATTATCCCTAAATAACCTAGCTAATCCTTCTGCCATCATTTTTTCTGTCATCACTACAAAGTGGGACATTTTCAAAAACCTGTCACAAACTACCAAGATTGAGTCATGATCTTTTGATACTGGTAACTTTGTAATAAAATCCACCAATATATGCTGCCATGGTCTCTCTGGTATCTTATTAGGCCTTAATTTTCCCACTGGCATTTCTGCTCTATTTTTCATTCTTTGGCACTGATCACACCCCTTCACATATCGCTTCACTTCTTTTGTCACTCCTGGCCACCAATAATTTCTAGTAACCAGTTCTATTGTCTTCCACTGTCTTCCATGTCCTGCTATCAGCATATCATGGTGTAGCTGAATAATCTCCACTCTCAATTTCTCATCCTTTGGAATGTACACTCTTCCTTCTTTTAGCACTAATCCTTGCTCTACTTGCCACTTCTCGTTCCTCAACATCTTAACTTCCACTTTCTTCATTTCCTCTACCGCCTTTATTACTTCCTCATTCTTATCTCTTGCCTTCTTTATCTTCTTTACTATTTCCTCCTCTGGTCCTTCTACTAACTGTTCCATTGCTCTAACCTCTAACCATTCCTCCTTCAACATCACTTGATTTTCATTATCTCTTTCCACACCCTCAGCCTAATCTACTCTCCTACTCAAACTATCCACTCTTCCCATACTCTTGCCAGCTACATGCTCCATCCAAATTTCAAACCAATCCTTGGCTTCTTCTAAAAAATGTCTCCAAGCCTCTAAGCATCAAATTATTGCCAACATCTTCTTGTCATGAATTTTGTAATTTCTTTCAGCTTCATTTAACAATTTGGAAATATAGGCCACTGGCCTCCACTTCTTGTTTTCATACTTCATTGACAATACTCCTCCTATCACAAAGTCTGACACATCCACTTTTACTCTCATTTCTTTATTCAAGTTTAGTGTTACCAAGACTGGCTCTGTCATAAATCTCTTCTTCAACTTCTCAAACACTCTCTGCTGTCTCTCTCCCCAACTCCATTTCATCTTCTTTCTCATCATCTCATGCAAGGGCTTTGCTATCCTAGCAAAATCTTTCACAAACCATCTATAGTAGTTTGCTAGCTCCAAAAACTTCTGCACATCCTTTGTACTTCTTGGCACTAGCCATTTTATAACTCCTTGCACCTTTTCCTTCTCCATCCTTACTTTGTCTTCTCCTATTATCACTCCTAAGAATCTCACCTCTCTAACCTTCCATACACATTTTTCTGGTTTTACAAATAAGTCATTTTCTTCTAACCTTCTTAATACTTCCTTCACTATCTCATCATGTCCTTCCTCTGTCTCTGTCACTATCATCACATCATCAATAAATACTGCTACCTTTTCTTCCACTACTAAATCTCTAAGCAAATCATTCATCATTGCCTGGAATATTGCTGGTGAGTTAGTCAATCCAAAGAACATTACCATGGGCTCAAATGACCCCTATGGCATTAAGAATGCTGCCTTTCACTCATCTCCCTTCTTTATTCTTACATTGTTATAACCCCACCTCAAATCTATCTTCATAAACACCTTCTTTCCAATACTATCTATTAGATCTGAAATCAGTGGCAACGGATAATTGTTCTTGATCATCTAACTGTTCAGGTATCTATAGTCTTGCACCATCCTCTTCTTTCCATCCTTCTTTGGCATAAAGAACACTGGTGACGTTTGTGGTGACTTCAATGGCCTAATGTATCCCTTTCTCAACTGATCCTTTACAAACTCCTGTACTTCCTCTCTCTCTACTCTTGACAATGGGTAGATCTTGCCCTTTTTTGGCACAAATCCTTCTCTGAATTCTTCTTTTCAAACACCTTCAAATACTTATGGAACCTTTGTGGAACCATCTCATCTGTTGCCCTTAATTCTATTAAATCTTCCTCTTCTTCTTCTTTTTCTTCCATTATTCTTTCTATCATTTTTACTTCCTCTATTGCTGGTTTCCTTCTTTCTTTCTTCTCTTCCTGTTCTTCCTGCTTCTTCCACCCTGGCTTTGTCTGCTTTCCTATCCTCCACTTCTTTCTACACTCATCTGGATACCTTGTTATTTTCATCTCTTCTGTTTTCCAATCTATCTCTGGGTTATGGCATCCTAGCCAAGGCATACCCAATATAACACTCCACTTCTTCTCTCCTATCACATCTATCGATATTCTCTCTTTATGTCCCTTAAAAAATATTTCTACTTCCACTGTATCTACTATAGGCCCCACATAATTCAGCATACCATTGATGTTCCTCACATATACTGGCCTTTCCAACTTTGTCCTCTTAAACTTATGCTTCCTCACAAATTCTTCACTCATCACCAGCCCTGTCGCTCCACTATCCAACAACACTTCTGTTACTACTCCTTCCCCGTCTTCTTCCTGCTTTAACCCAATCTTCACCACTACTTCTCTCAACATCTTCTCTTTCTTCTCTTTTCTCTCCTCTTTGTTTGTCTCATCTCTACCCTCCTCTTTGCCTTCTCTTCTCTCAATATTTCCTTTCTATCTTTTGTCACTTCTTTACCGCTTCCTTTCCCTCTCTGCATTACTCTGATCTTCAATACTTCAAATCTATTTGAGAACACCAGTACTGGTTCCTCTTTTCCCACATTTCTGCAATTACTGGCCATATGACCAAATCCTCCACACTCAAAACATTTCATTTCCTCTATTGCTCTCTGCCTATTCTCTTCTCTTTTTCTTTCCCATATTTCCTGTTGTTTCCACTCTTTCTCAGCTCTTCTCTCTTCCTTTATTCTTATCTCTTCTACCCTTTTCCATTCTTCATCTACTCTCTTTCTCTCTTCTACTTCCTCTTTTTCTTTTTGTCTCCTTTGTTCTTCCTCTTCCCATCTTTTCTCATACTCTCTTCTTTCTTGTTCTCTCTCTTCCTGTCTTCTTCTTTGCTTCCTTTTCCTTTCCTCCTCTGCTACTTGCAACTCCACTATTTATTTTTGTAATTTTAACATTGTCACATTATTCTCCATTATCTCGTTCATCAATCTAGCTACTTCTTCTTCACTGTATTCTTTACTCATCTCCTCCATATTCACCTGACTAATATCTGACATTTTTCTTTTCTTCTTTAAACACAAATTCTATTCTCTTGCTGTTCTTTGTTACCAGTGGTATACTATCACTGTGGCCTTTTTTTCAGTGACTACAATCTTTCTTTATTCTCTTGCTGTTGATTCCAAACAGCAGTAAATTCTCTGTAAGTGATAGTGGGCACTCTTCTTGTCCCACCTACACTGTCTACCGACTACTTATCTACTGCCCTACTAACTACTGTTCTAATCAAATGCCTGTCTAATATCCCTAAGCAGGGAATCCCTAATCTAGGTGCTCCTTAATGGACTACGCTGCTCCTCTGTGTGTATAGGCAACAAGAGTGCACTACAGCACAAGGCTACTACTTGAATATCTAACTATCACATCCACATAAGGTAAATACGACTGATGTGCATGTGTGAACAGCCATGCAACTGACCAGTCAAGCTTTGCCTGCCTAACTAGTATTTCCCTTTACACCTAGGGTCTGGCTTAAGTTCTTCTTGATGTTGAGCACACTGCTCACAGTCAAGAATGAGTAAAAGTAAGAGAAAAAGGAGTCCATGGAACACAGAGTCCTCTGAGATGGTCAAGCTCTACTGTTGTGGCAACTGCTTATCACAATGACAAATAATATCACAAGTAAATAAATCTCTTAGAATGGATATAATGTGGAAAGTTCACAAGAAAACTCGACAAGGAGTCTCTGCTTAATTAGAGTCCTATATATACAAAACATGCTTGGTCTGTGCTCCCAATAATTAAGCCTGCCCTATTGTCCATGCTACAATCTCATGTCTGCCTCATTTCTTACTCAAGGCTACTATGTTATATATATGTGTCCTGACGTCACCTTCCAGATCTTTCCACTATGTTCTAGGCCTATGATGTCACATCATGTGACCTGTCATGTGACTGTAGTGTCACATGCCTCTTCATTGTCCAAAATCAAAAACAAAACAAAACAAAATTAATATAAAATAAAAGGAAAGAAAATAAAAATTATTAGTGTTCAAAACATCCTATAACAAATGTGGGACTTGGTTCATTTTTATTTTTCCTTTCATTTTCATTCCTTTTCCATTTTATTTTATTTTATTTCATTCTATTCTTAACTTAGAGTTAGGGTTGTAGTATGATATCACTGTCTCAACTATCATATAATCATATCATATAGGGAAGGTTGTAGAAGGTTCTGGAACAAATGATATCATACAGCATGGCAACAGTATATTAGTCTTATGGAAAGTACATATACTTTAGGGTAGGGTAGTTGTAGTGTGTACATAGACCATGGTTTGTGGTATATAAAATATAACAGTTTGTACTTAGAACTCCATCAAGTTCTTCTGTGATTACTCAATCTAAAAATGTTCTTTAGTCTAACTCTTTAGACTTAAGATTATAACAACTAATATAGATAAAGCTCTGAAAATCTTGCAGTATTATTTCTAAAAAAATAGCTATGAGAAAACCTACTACTTTGCAAAATTCCAAGATACAAACACTGCTAATGCTTGCTGCCAAGTTTGTAGACTTTCTTATCTCTCTCAGATCACTAATCTTAAATGCTATCATCAAGTCCATAGAGTTTATGAAGTCAACTCTGCTATCCTTACTCCCAAACTCCATTAACTGTTGTTATCTAGATGATTATAGTATTTTATGTTCTGTCATCATTTAATAAGTTTCTATTATATCTGACTAATATTCCAGATAGTTTCATCAAAGTTTCTGGCTATCTGGTACAATTGATTTGAGGTTAAGTCAACAGTGTTCTACCTAATTTTCTATCAGATTGGTAAAGTATTCAGGACAGTTATTACTTTTAGGGAACCTTATTCTATTCTTCTTAGAGATAACTATAAGAGAATCAACTCACTAGCAAATCCTGTAGACTTTTACCTACAAACTCTACAAACTTCAATTTCTTATACTCAGAGTTCCCACCTATAACTATCTATTACTCTGTATACTAGTACTAACTCAATTTACAGGTATATTATTTACTTCTCTTCTCTGCACTCCTATGGATCACCAACTCTGATAAACTCTAGTATTCTAC
>Ga0157364_1008439_pt1 | contig 10662 bp, 1 predicted proteins | sample AttsexASBM2_FD_111476 | JGI IMG/M metagenome (GOLD analysis project Ga0157364, IMG submission 111476) | Fungus gardens microbial communities from leaf cutter ant in Ribeirão Preto, State of São Paulo, Brazil - Atta sexdens ASBM2 | ecosystem: Host-associated > Fungi > Mycelium > Unclassified ... | reverse complement strand
GTTACAAATGTTTTAAAGCATTTTTTGATTAATCAATTTGTGAAATTCTTTCTTCTAATTGGTCCATCAAAAAACGTTCAAAACATTTGTAGTAAGACTTTGACCAGTTTATGTCTATGCTTGCCATTTTACTGCAATCAATCTATAATTATTTACATGGCGCCACGAAAATCGATCTTTAATAATTAACTTTGTTATAATTCGGCGCATCAAAGATAATAATCAATGAATAATATGAGTGATTATAACTGCATTCAAGTCACGATTCAATTTTAGTGTACGTATATTATTACATAACTGAAACATTCGCTCTTTAATGTTAATCTTGATAACTGGAAGAGAAATAGTATATACTAGATTTTCTCATTCTCTCTCTCTCTCTCTCTCTTTCTCTCTATTCTGCAGATTTGTTAATTAATTTAAAATTATCTTTTACCCTATGAAATACCGACATATTAATTATTGAAAAGAATTAAAAATTTAGAAATTTTTACTAATTAGTTACAAAAAGTACAAATCGAGAAAGGATCTTTATTCCATTTCAAGCGAATATTACTTTTTCGACAGAATTTTAATTTAAATGTTATTTTCTCTCTTTTCTCTTTCTCTCTCTCTCTCTTTCTCTCTCTCTCTCTCTCTCTTTCTCTGTCTCTTGTTTTTATGTGAAGATAGACAATGTTGAATATTAAAAAGTTATGTAAAATATACGTATTATCCAATTAAATTTTTACTAAGGAAAAATGGATTCTACACACAAATTGCTCAAAGCATATCCATGCAAAAGGAAAAAAAATGAAAATTTGGGATGCATTGTGTATGATTCACAATGTTACTCATGTTATGTCACGTACACAAATTTATTTACTAATACTTCTTCTTTCTATATCTATCTCTTTTACTTTGTGAAAATTAAATCTTGCATCTTAATCTGTTGAAAAGCTGACACAAAATTACCTTTGCATTCGTTAGAGCACATTAACACAAAGCTAATGTTTCACTACGTTAAGTTCCAAACGTAATTTTATTGCACTCGTTGAGTATGTATACGTCGTTAGCTTGACGAATAATGTCACTGGCAACAAAGCTAACAATAAATCTACGATGACAAAGAATAATCACGTTTTCAATGGAATTCTATTGCATGTTTTATTCTGAAAATTAGTTTGTCACAGATTTCGTGTATAATATTCTTATTTTTAAAAATCTCTGCTATTGATTGTTCACATATATAAATAAGAAATGTACTTATTGTATTATATAACTTTATTCATTCATGATATTATTTAATGCTTATGCTTTTATTAAACTCCAGACAAAATGATTATAAATATATGATCATTATATACGATCATATTTGAACATATGTAATTTTAAATACATTTGATATACAATGTGATATGTAATATAGAAGTGTTGCTATATTAATTGACATTATGATAGTATTAAATTAAGAATAGAAGCAAAACAGAAGTATGCTGAGCAAATAATCCGAATGTAATCGAGAATTTATAATCATTTGCTTAGTTCGATGAAAGCGTGAGGTTTAAAATAATATTTCTGAATTTAATGGATGAAATTATGTGATACATAAGTGCAGCTCTTGTTTCACGATGCTATGGCATGAACTCATCAATTATTACGTGAATATATAATGACATGATTGTGCTATAAATTATATTAATTATGTTAAAACATGCACATAAATAATTATTATTAATCCTTCTCGTTCAAAATATAATTTAAAAAGAAATTATTAAAAACCTTATTTTTCTTGTGTATTATGTATCAACGGAATACACTATTATCTATTACTAAACTATGGAAACAGTAACTCATTCATGATATATTTAAAAAAGAGAAAAAGCAAAATTTTTTATTTTATCGATCCTGATAAACTTAAACTTTGCATATTTTTTCTACATATATTTTTATTCTATACACACACATATTTATATATATGTATATATATATATATATATATATATATATATACACACACATACATGTATATATTTTTTTAAACTCAACCGAGATATAGAATCTTCGACGACGAAAAATAGAATCAATTAGTGAATCTCGAAATCATTTTGCGGGATTATCATGCCGAACTCATCGTCAGAAATGATTTCTATAACTAATTGAGCGTGTTGTTTCACGATTCGATTATTTTTCAAACTTTGTAGTACCTTTTCCTCTTGCAAAAATGACAAACACTTTACTATTAATATCATTTTTTTTACAAATTTTTTTAAGTCTTAATATCTTGTTTTTGTGATTATAATTGATGATAAACATATTACAAATTGTAGCTAGGACACCGAATTATAATAAACAAATATTAATAATATTTTTTGTCTACAAAATAAATGGAATCTGTTCCTCTTAAATTATTTCATTGACTATAAAGAGCTGACTATAAAGAGCTTTGATTGAAGAAAAATAACAATGTTAATTTCACAAAAAAAGAAGCACCAAAATAAAACTGATATCTTCTCACAAATCAATATTATAATAGGGGAAATAGTGTGGACTAGATTGTGGATTTGTGATTCAATCAGAGCATTAGTCGATTGAATACCATGAGATACGATGTGCGATCATTGACCGTTCCATCTGCACGTATTGCGATATCATTCGATTATGATGCCTGGGTGAATCGTAATTATGTCTCGCAATTCGCAGCCGGAATGGGTGACAGTCTGATGGGGGATAGCTACGACAGCGTTAGGAGCGGAATAGGTCGTCTTAACAGCCCTGGAGACACGGATGGCACATAGAATAATAGGTTACTCCGGCAACCTGGGTTAGTCCTTGTTAGCAAGACCGAGAATGCACAATGTATGCAAACACTGTAGCGCGTCCTCGTATTCCCCCGAAATGCTCGAATTACTGTTCTTCGTCCAATAGGATGCTCACCTAGCTGTCAGGACGCTTTTGCAGCTCTCTTCGAAGCTAATGGAGAGGCGCGACGATCTGTTTTCCTTAAAGCACTTCAGCCATCTCGCGCGGCGCGTTTATCTCGAGGAAATGGTGCGATACGTCTCGCCTGTGGCAATTTTCTTTTTGCGAAATATATTGCTTCTCTCCCATATTGCGATGTCGGCACGTCTCGGTATACCAAGACATGGCATTAAACATTTACATTTTCAACTGTTATTAAATGCTACTATCTTCCGTAATTATTCATGCCTATGTAAGTATATTAGAAAGTCTATTAGAAGTCTGAAAGTACTTACCTAAGAAATGAAGATGCAAATCAAGTCAAAATGATAAAATAAAATTTATAAAATTCTTATAATCAAAATATATTCTCTTAAAATAGTAGTGATTCACAAATATTCTCGTTAATAAAGAAAAACTGAGCTCTTTTAATAGAATGGCAAAATAATTGATGGGTATTTTACATCGTTAAGTACAACAGGAAATAGAGATATCGGGTAATATCGTATTAAGTATTGTGTACGTATTGTGTAACATGTACGCCCATGTTGTTAAATTCAAGCACAAAAATTTCGTTCACGTTCGAAATGGAAAAGTATAATGGAAGCGTAACACAAGTATGTACGTTGCGCGAATAAATTCGTCTCACGTACCATAGAAATTTTACCTTCTCATGCCATTCGTTCTTAATGGAAAGGAGTATGTAAGATCAAGTAAGGAAAGATAAAAAAATGAGCTTGTTTGTGTAAAACAGATGAAACGTATTCTCTTTATTCGTATTCGTATGCCATCGAGTTTTATCTTACGCGATCGGACATCTCTTGACTTAACGGATGTGTAACGGATGAAATTCGGACATTAGTGACTATAATTCTAAGACCAGGTTCGTGTCTATTTACAATAGATCTTTGTACAAAAACTAGTTCCATATAAACAGTAAAATCCACGTTCGTGTGCCGCATCAGTGATCGGGAACGAAGACGTCGCTCCTTAAGAAATTCTCTCGAGTTCGGCGAAGTCTTTTGAACGAATTTATTTTCTGTCTGAGTTGTTATAAAAATTTTGCGTACGAAAAACATGAGCAGTGATGAGCTTCGAATACGATCACATTAATATCGTTAGTATTTTGAGGATAAGGCTGGAGAATGAGCTTTGATCGAAAAAATAATATTCTCGATCGTATTGCCTTACAATTGCTGTAAGGGCATCTACTTGAAAGTAATTTTAATAGATTGTAAAAGTTTCAAAAGAATTAATATGTTAAGATCTATATATAAAGACGTCATTTTTCGCGTCATGCGCGACTTGAAAACTGGAAGTATATGAATAAAATATAAAGCGCCATTAAAATTTTCTTTAGCTCGCTTTGACCCAGCCTCATCTCCCTTATTGACATTAACTACTTTTAGGGGTTAGACTCTTTGTACGTTACGATATACCGTTTATACCTCAGTATGGCAGTAAAGAAATATTTTTGGACATGTACGGGTACCTCTCTAACTTGCTAATGTCATTTCACCTCGTCTTCCCCGTAAAATTATATATGAAAATGTAGCGCCGTCCCCGGCGGCATCGACATAATGTAATCTCGAGAAGAGACCGCGTTCCCATCAATACGATCTGGAACATACCATCAGCCTCTCTATGGTTTTGTACAGTAAACGTTAAGTGTGTTTCGCGGAGTGGTTCGAAACTCGTGTACTAATTATGGGAAGATACCGCGTTAGACTTCGTGCTCGCGTCTCGGGGATCCACGGATCTCTACGCTGCTCTCCGCTCCTACTCGTTACATTTACACGTGTAAATATAATCGCCGGCGGCATCTTAGAAGCTCACGAGGTTGATCCCGCAGGGAAACCCTTCGAACTTATATACAGCTCTCCTGTATCCGATTCGAGCGTGTCACCACTTCAGGTTGATGGAATTTGCCTTGCGCGGAGATCGACGATGAAACGGGCCTCTGAGGCATCGACGAGAGTCCTTTGCTCGTCCTCTGAAGGCTATAATATATCTGAAAGCAGGAATCACGTCCGGCATTTATCAGACTATTTTATTGATTAAAAAAAAGATATATGTGTTATGCAGTACATTCGCTTTAATGTACGAAAATAGTATTAAGCGCGTATTCGTCAAAAGATTTTAATATATTGAATTTAATCCTTTCGCTGATTATATATGTACAAAAGAGATTTCAAATTAATGAAATTGTGTGAAAGCAAATGACATGTGCTGATTCCGTCCAGAAAAACTGCCATAAACTTTCATTTCTATGAATAAGTTTTTAAAAAAGACAAAGTATCATCTGTCTTTTTGTATTCTTTTTGTTCCATGATGGCTTAATATAATATATATTTTATAAAATTGTTATTATTCGATGATAATTTTAATAAATTTTGGACATTGCGTATTATTTTATTAGTATCAATTATTAATTTAACAAATCGATGAACCAATTATTGATTAATAAATTTTTATTTCTCATCGCGTATTTTTTAAATATGGCACAATTAATTTAGCTATCTAAAGTAATCGCTATCTAGAAAGCAACCGTTGAAGAAGAACAGCAGAATACGAAGACGAGTTATGCACATCGGGACTGACCTCGTCAAATTATCGAGAAAACTTCGACGTAATTAAACTTACGAAAGCGCAGATAACTCAAGATCTTGCTAAACCGGAAAAGTTAAAGTGGGAGACTGCCGCATATTGAAGCAACCGATTCCTCCTCTTGACTAACTTCCCATCACTTTGCTTCGAGCTTCTAATATTTAAAACAGCCTTTCTGATTTTGCTTTGCGGAAGTTAGACGCAATATTTCAACGAAGATCAAATCAGACATTAAAAATAAAAAATGCAGCGCTTATTTGATGCACTCGAACATTCGACCTACTTTTTCCTTGTTCCTCCTCCTCGCTCACTAATTTGCGCGAAAATATTAAGAAGTCTTCTCGTTCAAAATTTTATTAAATTATTAAATAAGTGTTATTTGTAAGCAAATATTATCATATTGAATTCACTTTCTAATCTTAATATAATTGCATTTTCCTTAAATCATAGTTATCATGGATTTCTTCCTTAATGAAGAATTAATTTTTTATAATTTAAATAATACTTATGGATTAATGATGAAAAAAATAATAAAATAAGATGCAATATTATAATCACTTACGTTTTGGTTGTTACGCTGATTGTAGGCGTCCATCGCCATCTGCTTAAAATCAGCCATCGTGGGCGGATGATTGTAAGCGCTTTGCTGAGACACGTGATTTTGCGGATAATTTATGGTAGGCGTTGGCAAACAGTCAGTCAACATCGGATCCGGAGGCAGATCCAGACCGTGCTGAACGATCGGCCTTTTCTCCGGCGAGGCGTCTTCATCGGTGGCGCGATCTTTCTTTCTTCGTTGTGGCGGTGTCTTATAGACGGGGGTATATGTTAGGGGTCTTCTCTCTGCGGACAGATTTACGGAAGCCATGCAGAGACCGAACGACTAAGCCGCTTAGTCGATTAAATCAGGAGAAAGGAGCAGCCATTTTTTTTTATAAGTACTTTATCTCTTGTAAATGTGAAAAAACATAAGCTTCACGACTGATTCGTAATTATGATTTCTTTTATCTTTTTTTTTTTCGAGAAAGGTGGAAATTGTGTTTAAAAAAAATCCTGCAAGAATTTGCACTATTCTATCGATGAAACTTTCATTACGAAAGGCGAAATTTACGAGAGATCTCTCGATTTTTAAGTATTTCAATCCAACTTCATTTCCCGACATTATCATTATTCACGTAGTTCGCTCGCTGCGACGTAGTTCGCGTATTAATATCGCAAATGGAAATGTATTTTCATGGAAAAAGTAACATCGCGCTGAAATGAATTTAAATGAGAAATTTGTTTCATGGACTCGTTTGCTATAAGTACAAAAACTAACATTACGTGTTTATTATTATACACTTGGAAAATGATGTCAGATAGAAGGGATTTATTATATTCATATTCACACAGATTTAGAATATTTTTTCGAAAGTACATATTTATCAGCCATTTGTTTATCTCTTTCGAAAATATTTTATAGAAGTTCTTAATTTGATACAATTACAAAGTTAATTATACAAAGAGCTCAGTTGAATTGTTATTGGCAGGCTAAAAGATTCATATATAATTCACAAACGAAGTTTGTCGATCGTAAATTATAAAATATTGACTATTGAATGTCGATGTAATATTTCTATATGCTGCTAATAATCTAACCATATTACATTTATGCATACATAAAGATAACAGACTACGATTCAGTTTACAAGAAATTTATGGATAATATAATATGAATTTATTGGAGAAAATGGGAAAAATATTTATATATATAATAATGTTGATTTAAATTTTTAAATCAACTACTTGTTTAATTTAATTTAATATTAAACATACTGTCGTTATTGCTCGTACTACTGCATCTCTTTTTCGAAGTCTGCAAAAATAATTACAGTCAACGATATTTTCATAGAATTCTTTATTACAATATTTGTTTAATTATCTCTTATCAAGAACATATTGAGATATTTATTTTATTTATTACAAAAATGTAGTACTATAAAAACGAACAAAATAAGATATATTTACATTCATCTATACCATGCGTTTTAAAAATTAAAAGTATAGTTAATATTTTATCTTATAATTGAAGTTTAGAAACTTATTGAAATTTGTCGTATATATAGATAATTTTAGTAATTTTATATTTTTTCGGAAAAAATCAATATCAAATATTATTATTATTATTATTATTATTATTATTATCATTTCACTTCTATTTTCTCCCGGTGATTTCGATAAAATTGAAAAATAATGCATATGTGATAGCCTAGCTAGTTTCTTGTCGACATAAAAAAAGAGCCAATATACACAATTCATGCAAGCCATTTCCAACGAAACTGACGAACTTACCATACTCGTTAGGTATGATGTCCGGATCGATGTCATCGACCGCCTGCTTGGTCTGAGGGTGCACCGGGGTGGTTGCACCTGCATTAGGCGGCTCGCATACGATGGGAGCGTGCTTTGGACTTCCGGGTCGGCCGGTGGAGTGCTTCCGGTAGAGCGCCGCTAGAATTCCAGCAACGGCCAGGGCCAAAAGGGTCGCCATGGCTGCCAAGCCCAGCAACAACGGATTCAGCATCGATGCATCGGTGTTGCCTGCCGCGACAGTCGATGCAAAATGCTCGATCAACTGGAACTTCTATCGATCTCTCCGGAGAGATATTCCTACTCCCTCGCTATATAGTAACGCAACCCACCTCGCTTTTCCTAATCCCACGTTTTATCCAACGCGAAATAGAACTTTGCTATTTGTAGGAAGCGCTATAAGTAACTTTTCTTTTATCACTCGCTTTCTCACGTCTCGATGAAAGGAAAGAAAGAATAGCGATACGATATAGTAAGGGGTACAATTGGCTTTTCGTACTTTTCGATTACCAACGCGGATTGTATCGCATCATTCGTTGATCGTCGCTGCAAATTCGTGAATGGAATTCAAAGATCGTAGTAAATGTTTCGTACGTTTTCCAGTTACTAAATGACTTCGCCAGGCATATTTGTTTTGCGTTTCCAAGCCTTCTTCTTTGTATAGGTGAACAAAGGTTTTAGAAAGGAAGCGATTCAATGTTTCTCTATTACTGACGCGTGACACCGTCCCGTACAAAGAGTATGTAGCGCTACACCGAAAAGGGATCATTGAACAAGAGCACCTTGATACACATATGTCGCAAAGCGTTACCCTGAAAGTGGCCTGATTGCAAGAGCGAAACTTCCTTTGTGATAATGCCGCTTACAAAGTGACGCGATCGCTAGAGCTTGAGATGCTTCAGAAAAAAATCTGCTACTGTTGTCCGACACGGGTAACTAATTTCTTAGATAATACGCGTATTTAAAAGATGTTTCAAAATTTTATCAAAAGACATTTTTAAAGACATTTTTAAGATTCTGAAAAGATGTCTGAAAGTTATCTTAAATAAGATATTTTTTGGAGCACGTACAGCTATTATGTTGACCATAATATTGATTAGACTGTAATATTAATTAGAATACACACGGCCTAGCAATCTGTTCTGGATAGAACATAAAAGTATATAAGGTAAATGTACTAATTATTAGACAAGAAATTTAAATATTGAGTTTCTGTATATATATATATATATATATATGTATAACTCTAAATAAATTTGTTGTCTATAAAAATTTAATAAGACAAGTTTATTTAGAGTCGTACATGTTATTAAAAACTTAATTTCAAAACTTTAATTATTTCGTCCAATAATTAGGTCCCTTAATTGATATATTTGCCTTACAAATTACGAAGCCATTTATATATTCTATTCTGATGAAAGAACATAGAAATAGTCTCTTTATATTTTATCTCTCCCTTTTCTTTTTCTGCTGTAATTACTGATTATCAAGAAAATAAGAGCCATCAATATCAAGTGGTCGATTTAATAATAATAATCAACGAAAGTATGTTATTATTAGAGGGGACTCGATTGCAGTTCAACCCTTCTATATAAATGTTATGTCGCAACGACATAATATATCCCATATACGAACACCTACATCCTGCTGACCCACCGTTTTCTGCACGCGTATGCGTATCTCTCTTTGCATACAAGCACACGAAGCGAGCATATCTCGCCGCAAGGAAGATATAATTACATCAATTAACGGACACCCTACCGCGCGCGTACTCCCGTAAAACTACCCCTTCCTACAAGAACATTCGCGCAAGTCCATCTTTCCTCCGAGTTATCTCGAGCCAGCTCGTGTCACCCCTAAATATAAACCCGGTTCATGTACGTGAGCATCGGAGACTATGTCCTGTCGACTCCGCGTTTCCTCTAATTCCCTTATATGTCATATCTATTTTGCTTGATTTTTTCAGGCAAAATCATGCTATACGAACTACCAAACAAATCCCTTTAGCACAAAATGCATTGTGTTTCGACCTGTTTACTTTCAAAAAATCTTTAGAGCGGAATCTAATTCTAAAGAGTGAAATTTCACTCTTAAAAATTGACAACTGATTACCACTCTTTTTCAACATTGGTTTAATTGTAACTCTTTGTCACTTTTTAGAATTAGATTCAACTCCAAAAATTTTTAAGAGTAGATATACAATATCTACAGAATAAAAAATACAGAAAAATTACAATTGATCAGAGAGTGTGCGATATTATTCATACATGAAACACACAAAAATATTGTTATTTTATCGTTGCAGCAATCTCCTTAACAATAACGGACATTGCAAATACAAGTGCTGTGTATTTTGCCATTATGTTGCTCGTGGTAACTAAAGTTTAAACGACCAGTAATTTCTGAAGCGACAAGCTTGCAGTTCAGTTAAAAACACGAAAAGACAGTGACGATGCGCCTTTTAAAGCTCATTTAGTGCTAGAAGACCACGGCTCATTCAGGATCTTAAAGGAATGAAATAGTGTAAACGAGATCGCTCCTAGGCATGTTCATTAAAAGCATTTGAAGCCTATTCATTTTCTTAGTTTATTGTTTAAAGAGATATAGTTATAATTAAAAGAGATATAATAAATGTTGTCTTTTTTTCGTAGTTATCTTAATATATTATATATTATTTTACATACACACACACACACACACACACACACACACACACACACACACACACACACACACACACACACACACACATACACACAAATACAC
>Ga0157364_1008438_pt1 | contig 10664 bp, 2 predicted proteins | sample AttsexASBM2_FD_111476 | JGI IMG/M metagenome (GOLD analysis project Ga0157364, IMG submission 111476) | Fungus gardens microbial communities from leaf cutter ant in Ribeirão Preto, State of São Paulo, Brazil - Atta sexdens ASBM2 | ecosystem: Host-associated > Fungi > Mycelium > Unclassified ... | reverse complement strand
TAAAATATCATGTCTTATACTCCGAATGCGTGAATTTTGAGACACCTTGTATATACACCATAATATAATTCCTCCAATTATTCTGCACATAAAAGTAGAAATATAAAAAATCAATAATTTACAAAATATTTTACTTTCTTCTGCACATAATGACCATGGAATATTAAATAAATAATTAATATATCGTAATATTAATTTTTTGATAACCGATTTTAATACTTTTATGAACAAATTAATCAATTGATACAAAAAAAATATAAATAATTACTTATTTAAAATATGATATCCACTTCAGGTGATGTTCTCACATAAACAGTTTTATTTTCAATTTTATTATTTATTATCCTCCATATTTTTCTTAAAGAAATTATATGTATTTTCTTTTTATCTAGCTATAATTCTAGTTATTAAACTAACATTTAAAATATTTTTATATTTTTTCAGAAAAGATTTTAATTCGCAAAAGAATGTCTCAGATCTTTCTTTTATTCATTATCCCAAACATAAAATAATAGAGATTGTTGAAAAGAAATAGAATTTTTAATCAACTACATGTCTTTTTATGTTTAGCATGCACTTTTTCTTTCTTGACACTACCTCTCCTCCCCTTCTCTCTTCTCCCTTTCCCTCATTCTCTTTCTTTAATAAATAATAAATCTGAAATACAAGGGGGAAACGCGAATGGACACGCAGGGTCGTCACCCTATAACGCGAGGGTTACTGCAGTAAGGACTACAGACAGGATGTCGCCATTGCGATCGCAATTGAGAGGGTGTACATAAGAGGGGTCCTGAAACTCGATTACGTTAGTTTTCCTTAGAAACTGAAAGTTTTCATGAACACGTAAAATTAAATATAAAATTAGATTAAATTATGATAATCGCAATATATCCATAAAGATAAGCATCACAATTAAGAGTATGATAAATTATAATGAATTTAATTAAATTAAGAGTATAATGCGCTTTCATTAAGTATAAGCTATACGTCTAACATTATTGTATGATTTATCCTCTTTTGGATTCTATGATTTATTCCTCTTCGATGAATTATAATGTAGGCTTAATTACGTCCACTTTGATAATTTTAATAATTTTACTTTTCATTTATACGTGTACGTAACATATAATATATCGTTATAATTAATTATAGTAATATAATAGCAAAATCTCTTATAAATATAGAGTTAAGCAGGACTGCTGTTAAAATGTCTTTGTGTAAGAGGATTTGCTATTATTTTATATTTTTTTATTTACTGATGTTTTAAATAAAATATTTCAAATAATTTAAAAACAATTTTTAAGAATCTTTAAAGAGCTCATAAATTTTATTTTTATTTTAGGATATTGTTATTAATTGTTTCCTTGAAAGAAGACAAATATAAAAAGTAAAAATTTTTACCATTCAGGCTAATAAAAAAATTTTTTACTTTTCAAAAAAGTCAACATCATCAATATCTTGCTAAAATGGCTTGGTATGGATTTCTATACATTGAAAGATTTTAGTAATACAGGGAAATAAATAATTATGTGGTCTAATGATTTCAAACTTTAATTACGATACTAACGATATGAAATTTCTAAATTAATATACAGACACGTTTTGGAAGATATTAAATCTGACAGAAGCAAACACAAGCAATATTAAAAATGAAGAATTAATTTTTAAAACTTAATTTGCTGCCTCACTTGTCAATGTACTTTTGTGTAATGCACAACTTGCACACCTGCTTACGATAATCCTGGAGTAGTGTATTTGTCCCCCTTCGACATTATTCCCTTCAAAGTTACTTTGTATTTCACAGATGTTTTTTATCGAATAAAATTTTACAGTATTTTACGTCTTCAATGAGTATAAGAACCTCATTTAAAAAATCATTCGATAATATGTATAAAAAATACGTCTTTCACGTCATTTTTAATCAGAAAAACACAAAGAATTAATTTTAAAGGAGAAACTTTTCATTCAAAAACAACTTATACAGGATGTCTCACAACTATCGAATTTCCTCTTAAGAACATATTCTTAAAATAATTTTGAGACAAAAATTCTAATACAAAAATGTCGAAGCTACAATAATTTTTTGAATTATAAGCTGACTTTAAATGCTTATAAGTAAAAAACTATTTTACTTATACTTTAGAACCTCTATTATTATTTCTGAATTTTTTTGAACATTCTAAGACGAAAATTCTAATACAAAAATATCAAGGCTATAATAGTTTTCGAATTTCACACTATCTTTAACCAATTATAATTCAAAAATTATTGTACCTCGATATTTTTGTGTTAGAATTTTCACTTCAAAAAATTATCTCAAGAATATACAAGTAATTGTGAGACTCCCTGTACATTAATTCTGTTAATGTGTCACTTTCTAAATGTTTCTAAATTTTTCTAAAATGTTTATAAAAATTTTTAAACTTTCTAAATGCTTATTATAAAACATGCTAATATTAAAAATCATTGTCACTACTGACATTTTAACCAGCATTTAAAGTTTTAAGAGTGTAGTCCGATCAATTTTATAGTTTAATATTTTTTAAACTATTGAGTATCTGAGCAAAAATACATTGGCAATACGATTTTTTTTTTATATCCAACCTATTGGCACAAAGCAATCGAAGAAAAAAATTGCGTCATTCCCTTGTTAGAGAAAAAAATTAATACCAGCAACCAAAAAATAAAGAACAAATAACATCTCAACTATACGTTATGAAATTGTGATAAAAAAAAGAATGAATTGTACAAATTAAGTAAACTTAACATGTTAATAATTTGTAAAAAATGTGGTAGGATAGAACACAAAAAATAATAATGTAAAATAATCTTATTAACGGAAAATGTATTAGAAGAAAGTTATATTGGGTTGTCCAAAAAGTTTGTGCCGACTAATCTATAATATAATTTAATAAATGTATACTAAAATTTAAATCTTCTGCGTTTCAATTTTAATTCCAAATCGGCACGAATTTTCCGGACAACCCAATATATAGTCGTTGATACGTAGCTGACATAGATAAAAAAAAAATTCCCTTATTTTCGGAAACTATTGCACTTTATTAACATAATAACATGACCTAATAATTGAACCTAATAAAAACATGACCTGTTTAAGTAATTAGAAATAAAAAATCATAATTCATATATTTGTAGCTTGTATACAAAATAAAAAAATTCTACAAGTGCGAAAATAAAATCTTACAATTTTCTTTTTCAAATTGCGTAGTTTAAATAATAGTGATTATTGATATAATTACATCGGTTTATATATAATATGTTTGTAGCTTCTTAAATCAACTTTATTTTTATTTTTTTCTCATTTTTTCATAATATGGTTTAAATATAAAATCGGTGCATCACTGAAAAACCGACACTTGTCTCTAAGACAGATCCATAAGCTAACTTAATCTTTATAGTGTTGCATTATATATAGCGTTAAATAACCCTATCAAAGCTAAAGGCAATCGTGTATTTATGGAAAATCCTCAAAAAAAGAAATTGTGTCCTGCAGAACAACATAAAGTATATATATGAATCAATAAAAAATTTTTTATATAAAAGTAAAAAGATTTTAGAAAATCTTATATACATTTATTTGTGTGTTATTTTACACAGATGATTCCTAAAAAAAAGAATATATAACATTATCATTTAGTGTGTCAGTGTTTGGGCTCATTTTGTCAAACGCTCATTTTTTTCTTATTTTACGAAAAAGTAATTATTACAAAATTATAAAAACTACTATAAAACTGCTATATTATTTAACAGGAGGCACTTTCTAATTCGTATTTATGTTCATAAAATTTTAAAATTTAGTTTTTGTTTTAATAAATATTGTTTTTATTATAATAAATATCCAAAATCAAAATTTTTTTTGAGAAATGAAAATGACTGTATTTTCTTTCTCTTGGAAGATTTCATTCATTAGAGAGAGGAGATTATGTTGGTATCGACGTATTAATACAAAAAATATGTCAGGTTATATATTTATGACTAATTTTAGAAAAATGTTCGTGTCTGAATGGGAAGAGAGAGTATAACTGTTATGTCTATATAACAAGGTACAAAGTCTACACAATTATATATTATAACTTCTTTATTTTATTGATTTTTAATAATTACGTACAGCTAATGAAATAATATTGTCAGACGTCACATTTGCGCCGTGACTGCAATTCTAACAGTCCTCAGAACTACTTTTGTTCCCATGACTTTATAAAAACTAGTTGAGGAGTATTTAAATTTCAGAATCGTCATATTGTAGTTGCCGGAACTACTTTGTTTTCTATCAGAGTATGTTATTTCTGAAACAAATGGGCATAAATTTCGCTTTGTAAAGGAAAATATGAGAGAAACAGCAGGCACAGAACGCTTAAAGTGGATTCTACGATTTCGCATAACGATCGATCGTGCTCCACGGAATTTCTGCCGACGACAGGAGCTGCTTATCTCACTTTGAGCCCTTGCTTTAATCCTTTCCGCAAATGTCCGCCATCGTCATCTCATCCTCACTATCGTTATATACCTGTCTGTGTCCTACTATCGCTTCTTTTGACATCAAATGCTTCGGCATTTAATGCGTCTCGCCGCGTTTGAAGAGCGCTACTTAGCCGTCGATTCGTCTAGACAACGAACTCTCGTCCTTGACAGATCAAAAGAATATCGGTGTGGAGATGATGACGTTGGCTCCGTCGTTATGGCACGCGACCTCGAAGAACGGATCGTTTAATCGCACCCTTGAGCCCTTTAATCTCCCTTACATCGATATCCAACGAGCTGCCTTGTATACCTGATAGTTTCGGCATCGAGTGTTAATTTATTTTAGTGGAGAGAAAACTGCATTTCAATTAATATCTTTATATTATTAAATTTTATAAATTAATTGTTAAGAATTTTTTAATAAAACAATTTTGAAAACTGATATTGCTTTTTATATTTATATTTATATGTGTTAATCTAAATGTTAAATAGTTTATTATTTAATATATTACTTCCCTAATTTTTATACTCTTATATAAATTGCTTTGCATTTTAATATAAATGTTAAATATAAACAGACGGTAAAAAATATCTGTTGAATAAATGAATTTTACTTTTTTTTAAACCTTAACGCATATTTAATTTTCTTTAGAAATATTCTAAGAACAACTAAAAATCTTATGTATTTCACGAAATAATGTTTTTTTACGAGCTGAAATAAAATTTGGCCTAAGTTTCTTGTCTCAATTTATCAAGATGCGCGATAATTCGATGATTACATGGCAATGACCTATGTTTCTTTCATAAGAAATTAAAAATGAAATAACAAATAAAAAAACGTAAAATTTTAATCTAAATATTTAAGCGCGACAAAAAGAATGATTACCCCCTTTATTTTTCAAATTAAAAGAGATATGTGATATTAAATTATCACATACATATCTTCTTTAGTTTAACAAATAAAGAAGACAATTATTTAAGTTATATTTAATAATGTAAATGTAATATTTAAAATGTTGCGTATACATAATAATAATTCGTGAAAATTATTTTGCCGGAAAACAGGAAATAGATATAATTTTATATCAATATTCATTCTAACTAATGTTTCTGATCAACGCAAATGACACATTCGTGCTTCATAATTATGAAAAAGCAAAAATAATATACGAAATCTCTTAACATTAAGATAATACAGACGTTAAACATTTCTAACTATTAATTAAAAATTAAGCGTAACCTTTACAAAACTCATTTACGTTACGTAAATGACTTTTGTAAAGGTTGCGCTAAATTTTTAATTTTTAATTTCTTTTTTGTACACTGCGTAAATTACGTAAGATTTAATTTACGTAATAGTTTTTAAAACATTATAAAATCGTATTCTCCGATTCTCCAAAAAATAATATAAAAATATCATGTTTTTACAATAAGTATACATATACAAATAATATTTTACTATTAACGTTGTTATTAAAAGCAAGATTATTATAAAGCATAAAATTGTAAAATCAATCTTCGAATGTATATCACAGGAAAACTGACATTTAAGTACATATTATAAATGATCCAAAAATGTAAAAAGAATATGCAAATAGATTATTAAATATAGTATAGTATGATCTGTAACAGTGCGCCATGATATTCACATTCCAGATATTATCTATACATATATTCTTATCCACAAAATGACGAATGGTTATTGTATACTTCGTAAGCAAGCGACCTGATTTCAGCCAGCAACTTGTGGCGAAACTCAACCAAATCCGTTTTCCTGCCTGTCCGCCCAAGTTGGAGAACAACATGGCGAGTTTCGATTCGCCTCGTATCCTATTCGAAGATCATTTGTCCACGTACATCACCCATTATCTCCATTATTTCATTTGGCTTACGTTATAGAAGATCCTGTCAAAAGCCCTGTCAAAGGTATTCATGTTGATTCTTATATTTAAGACTGACTTATTAAATAGTCTTCAGATATCACGAACCAATCAGAGCGCCGTATTAGCACTTTAAGGGGATCCTAAAGACGATTAGTCATATTGTAAATAGCATTTACACACAGATGATTTACGTATCACTGACACATCAATATCTCACTCACGCATGCCACACATATACATTTTCGTATAACAATAACGTTTTAATTAGACGTCTATGGCCTGATTGCATCAATGTACTTTGACTTTAAGCGATACTTAAAACTCTCAATTTCTCTTTAAAGCCAAAAGAGAGAAAGAGATAAAGAGAATTTTAAGCCTTGCTTAAAATCAAAGTAACATTGATGCAACCGGATCTTAGTTTCTTCGTGCAAACTACTACCCTAGACTAGAATTTGTGTCAGGTTATATGTTATAAGGATCCGATTTAGTTGACATAAGGTAATCTTAACAAGGTTTTCATCAGGTTTGAGTTGACCTTTGTAAGATTGTATGTTATAAGGACTTGGTTTGGTTGACCTAAGATAATCCTGAATAAGATACACCTAAGAAATTCTCGTCAGGTTTAAATATTATAGTTTGTGTACTACTATTTCGTAAATACAGATTGCACAGCTTTTATACGAAGTAAATGTTGTCACGATGTGACAGCTCTAGGTCGCCATATTGGACTAAGAAATGATAAAAAGATCTCAATTTCGAAACTTTTTGTCGTTCTCAGCTTAGATTCCATCTCACAGATACATTATTGCATTAATGCGATTTAATTCTGGAAAAAGATTTTCGAATTAGTGAAAGAGGAAAAAAGTAATGGTAAGTATATATAAAAATTATACAAAATATTATACAAAAATTATATGATTTAGTCAGTAATAGAGATGACTTTAAGATTCCTTTACGACATTTATTTAAGACGGTCTTAAAATAAGAACTGATTGTGCGCCAAAGATTTCTGTACTCTGATTCTGTAATTCTTAACGACACGTTGCACAGATATTGTATTTATGTATAAAAAAAATCCTATGCAACGACAACATAACGAACTTAACTATTATTAAAAGTGCGCTCGGGGCTACTTGTGTCCTTTTATCCTTGTTTTACGTCTAATAAATAACGAGATAGAATGACAGAAGTAGCGTTAATAGCGTCTCCCCGAAAGTACCATAAGAGTTATACATGATCGCGAACGGAAATATATACACTGGACGCTTATCGACATGTCATGAAACACTCACTCAGCATAGAGGCATAGAACTACTTCAACATGATTTGGTTAATTCTTAAGAACAGCCAAATCGTTCAAGAGGAATTAAGAAATCATAAAAGATTAATTTATATTTTCATACTAAATGCCGATACGATTTAATTAATATCGCGAAGAAAATTGAAGGAATACAAAAGAGATAGTCTTATTTTAAAAATATATTACATATCCTTATTTGTTATATGTGTTTATGTCGATTATGATTTTTACTCGTTTACAAATTGATACAAAGAGAAGGATAAAAACCAAATTAAAAAAAATTCATCATTTAAATAATCTATCAAATTCTTTATCGAATAAGATTGTTATTATCGATATTATCGATAACAATATTCACATAGTAACTCGAATTTCTAAATACTTCGCAATTTAAATTTAAGTTTGAAGTACGGATATTTTATTCGTGATTCCTCTTAATTCTAATGTTCATTGGTCACGTATGCGAACGATACTTTATTATGTGTATTACTTGTTTCTGATATAAGGATGATGTTCTTTACGAAGAAATAACAGAGAGAAAAATAAAGGAGAAAGGAGGACAGAGTAACTACGAACACTAGTCGGGGTCTATCGACCGACGTGGATCAGAGACTAGAGAGTGGAAAAGGGTCAGAAGCGTATAGAAGAAAGGACAGCGCGGACGAAGAGTTTTGTACGACATGTACCCAAATATGCAGCGAATTGTAGTAGATATACTGATGCACGATCGATTTTTTCCGACCTCGTGATCGCGGTTCGTTAGGCCCGATTCACAGTGGATGCCTCGCGATGAATAACGAGAAACAAGAAGGAAGGAGAACGAAGGATGAAAATAAAAAATAAAAATAGAGAATGAAAAGAGCGGTGTGGTTTTCATGAAAATCTCCAATATTTTGGAACATTTTATTATTGCTTCGTAGGTATGCTATGTCAATTACGTTAATAGCAGACTAAAAGAGAAAATTAAGATGATGAAAATTATATGTACAAAGTATAATAAAAGAAAATGTATGCGTAAAAAAATATAAATATAAAAACTGCGTATATAAAATTATTTACACATACTCATGTAAGTGTATAATGTTCATTAGTACTATTTTATATACAAATAAGATTATACTTTTGAGGCTTCCACGGGTACTTTCTACGTAGAAATTACGTGTTTCACAGATTATCTGTGTCCATATATTCCATATTCATTCTTCGAATATCAACGTTTCGTGAATATTGCAGTTCACTTCATCAGGACGAGTATATCAAACTGTTCCTCGGCCTGATGAAGTGAACTGCAACATTCATGAAACGTTGGCATTTCAAGAATGGATATGGATTCAAAATTAATCCGCGAAAGATACAGCTTCTATATGAGTAAAATCATTACATATAAAGTTACTAATTAAATAATCGTTAAAAAAAGAATAAGATATTAAAAGAAACAGAATATACACACAAAACAGGTCAATTAGCATCTAGTAATATTTAATTTTGTAATATGTGTGTAGACAATATAAAAATTATTTATTTCAGTATAGTACTTAACATTTCATAACTATTCTGTTTTCTATTATTTATTCAAAATTTATTCGGTTTCTATATTACTTAAATTCTATTTTACTTAAATGTTTTACAATATATTCTACAATATAATAATTTTATATAAAGTTTATTTAATAAAACATTAAATGGAAAATTGCTTTCTATCTAATTCTCTAAAACAATAACTTTTATATACATTTTACTTTATTGGACAACCAGACGCACTGTGCAATTACGTAAACATGTGCATACAATTTAATGACATAAAAAATTTTTAATTATTAATGATTAATCAACGTTATTCATGTGCGTGCGATATAATCATTATAAAGATTAAAATAATCTCTCTTAATTTTAATATCTTTGAGCTTAAAAATCTGAAAAAATAATGTCAAAGAATTAAAAGCGAGCTATGACAATTACGTCGAACGGATTTGAAATTGGACTGAGAAGTTGAGTCGACGTTGGCAAAGACTATTTTTGTTCGCGAACGAAAGCGACATTCCTATTACGTTTCCGCAAGTCTCAATGATTACTCAGTCGTACCTCAGGAATGGTACAACAAACCAAGACATGTGCGCTCGAAAGATGAGTCGACAAGATATTCCATCGCCTCCTTCATGCGATCTTTTGATAGTTTTGAGAAATGGAATTGATCATCTATCAAGGCTGAATTTTTTTTTATTAAATGTAATTATATTATATATATATTGTTAGCTTCGATGAATAATTAAAGTATTAAAAGTAAAAAAATAAGAAATACGATCTAAAGTTATTTAAATAATACAAATTTAATTAATCTCGTTCAGAGAAATAAACTTTTGATAAAATTGATTCATTTCTAAGATTACTTTATATTTAAATTATGCGTAAACAATATACAAGGTGAATTAATTATCGGTGATAAAGACAAATAAAAGACTATCAAGAAGCATGAAATGAAGATTAATGAAATTAGTTTCCCAGTCTAGATTCTTCCAATTTCATTTTTCCAATTCCAATATATTCATAATTTTTTAAAAGTACCATCATGTTATATGCAATTATTATACGATAAGAAAATTTATCAGAGAATTATACAGTTTGCATTTAGGCGTATCTAACTGCACGAGAATTTACAAATTTATCTTTATCTTTGTCAATGATATTATCAAGAAAGTATATCAAAGATATCAAATAAATTGTAATTCTTAAAGAATTCTCTTTCGATTAATTCTGAGTAATCACTCAATTATATTGAGTGAACATCATTATCAATTATAATAATAAATTATTTTTTTGAATAAACTTTTGGCATCATCCAAATGATGACTCTTTTCTTCTTAGTATCAATTTAGTGATACGTATGAGTAATCGATAAGAACTAAAAAAAATGTTCAAGTATCGCGATTATTATTTTTAGAACAAACATTGTTCTATTTTTAATATTATTATCTTCATTTCAAAAAATACAACATTGATTT
>Ga0157364_1008437_pt1 | contig 10664 bp, 11 predicted proteins | sample AttsexASBM2_FD_111476 | JGI IMG/M metagenome (GOLD analysis project Ga0157364, IMG submission 111476) | Fungus gardens microbial communities from leaf cutter ant in Ribeirão Preto, State of São Paulo, Brazil - Atta sexdens ASBM2 | ecosystem: Host-associated > Fungi > Mycelium > Unclassified ... | reverse complement strand
GTCATCGGTACTATCGAAAATCCGTTTCATTCGAATCTTGTCGTCCGTAGCTTCAGCTAGCGAGCAAACAAGTACTGTGCTTCTTGTGTTTTTGATTGCCATCTTGGTTCGCTTGAATTTGGTACTGTCACGTAAGAACAATGGCCAGTCCAAAAAATACTAATAATTCGGACATAGGAATGTATTCCATCACTGATTCTTTCAAATTAAGTAATAACGACGAGAGAAGAAACGCTTGATTTCATATGTTGCTAGCAATAACGTATGATCTTAACTCTCATACGAAGATTCACGTAGGATTACAAAGAACAAAAGAAGGAATCTTTAAACCTCTTGTAAAATTGGGCGCACACAACGCGGATGGAATTTATTTCGACTGCGGCAGCAGTTTCACATGGAACTCATGAACGAGTATTTAAGCAGCGATAACAGAGTGAAATTAACTTTGTCATTATAAAAAATATCAGCTTTACCATATCTTACGGGGCAAAATCAATATTGCTATCGTATAAAGAAAAAGAAGAGGAAAATTCTAACGGAAAGCTTCGAAAAGAAGAGGACGCTCACAATTCAACTCCATCGGCGAAGTAACGAACAACCTACGTCAGCGGCAATTATAATGCAGAAAATTACCTTCTTCAGACTGCAAAGCATAAAGTGCGTCGATGCGCGTTTAAAACAATTAGAATCTTTACCCGATAATGTTAACAAGTGTGCTCTATATTTAATTCAAGAAATCAAAGTGAAACTACTTGCAAGTTTTATTAACTAGGAAATTATAAAATTAACATTACGTAATTATGAAGATATAGAGCGTAATGTACGTACACAAATCACGACTTAACATTTTCTTTACAATAGATACATTTTCTTCCGTATTACAGACTTAGATAATGTACATTAAATACATAAAATATAGAAAGAATTGTTTAAGTAATGCTCATCGCACCAGTTAACATGTTCGTTTCTGTTTAACCTCTCCCATTCTTCCTAGCAAAAACAAGACTCTCTCTAGACTCCCAAATTTTCGTATAAGATTTTATCTCATAAATAAAAACATTCACAAACGCTAATACGTCGGAAACATGCCGCGCCAACAAAAAAACGACCGTCATAAATGCCGCCCGTTATTCATGCCCAGTGTACTCTGTCCTCATGACAAAAAATGCTACAGACCCAATCATATCTCCACTTACCATTTTTTTGGACTTTATCATTTTATCAAAGGTCCTCTATCACCTCCCTTCTCCAATTATCTCGCGGATAAATACAGTGCGAGCCAATCAGATCTTTGGCAAGTATAGGACGAATCAATCAGAACACACCATTTAATTACCCTATTACCCCAACTCTTCACTCCTCGAACCAATCAGAGCACGCTCTTTTCCTGACTGATCCGTCTAGGCCACGCCCATGGCGCCGGATGGAGACGTGAAGGATGAATCAAATGGTTTGAATCAAATCGCGATTGTATGAATTAAGTATTGATTTATCATCTAGAGTTGAAAAGTGGACGTATTAGCCTCAGAAAAGTGGATGTATTATCAGAGCTATGTAGTTTACGTCCACTTTGTCAGGAGGCGGTAGCATTTTGCAGTTACAGGTTTTGGGCATATCCTCGTTTAGGTTTCTCTCTGGAGAGAATATGTGCGGCACAAAGGTTAAAGAGCAAAATATTATAATATAATAAATACAAAATATCCGAAATTATACGGTGAAAAAAATGCGTATAAAATGTATTCTCGTTCTAAGAAAAAATTAATATGTTATAAATATAAAAAGTAGAATAGTAGTATCACCAACGAGATATTATTAAAGATCGACATCCTTATGGGAGTCCTTGTGAATATTGAAGTAATTAAGAGTTAAAAACTGATAATATTGTACTAATTTTATGATTTATTAGTTTAGTAGACGTTATTTATGCATTTAGAATTCATTAATACTCGATTTTTCTTTAAAATTGTAATTTCAGTGATTGTCAAAGTTTGATTATCAACAGAGTTGATAATTGCAGAGAAAAAATTGTAATTTTCCTGCAATATACAGAATATTATAGCTTTACAAATATGTATATTTATTTATGAAACATTTATGTAATAAAAGATTATGAATTTAATAATGTATGAGCCAAATATTTATGTTAACAATGGCAAATTTATATTAATTTTGATAATGTCAGCATTTTTCAATTACCTCCGGGCCCTTGGATCCCTTTTTATACCACCGAAAATTTGTCCAGAGTTGACGGTCTTTAATAATATCTCGTCGGTGGTAGTACGTAATATTTATGAATATAAAAATACTATAATATAATTCACTGTATTTACAGGATACATACTGTTGCGTAATATATGTTCCAATTAATGGAAAACAGGTAATGCATTATCTTTCCAAAAATTGTGAAAAACTTGTGACAATAAACGATTCCGCCATTTTTAGGAGGTCTCTTCAGGAAGGGGGGAGGGAGTCGATTGTGTATCTCGAAACCTAGTGAAAAACTAAATGATAAAAGTGAATTCTCACTTATTTAGTAGTTTTCATTATAGTGTAAATGCGATATTTCTCACGTGACATTGCTCGACAAGAAATTCTATGTCGAATTGTATCAAATGGTGTTAAAGCGTGTCGAGGTGGATTGAAATTTGTCAAAATCTGTTCTATCTAAAAACATAAATTATTAGTTTTCAGTAATGGACATTATTTTTATGCTTTGTATGGAGGAAAATGATAACGAAAATAAAATAATACTTAAAAATACTACTACTTAAAAATAAAATTCGCAAGACATTTAAATTTAATAAGAAAACGATTATGGGATACTCAAGATTCATTTAGAAAATTATATAGATTAATATATAAATATATCAAGTATATAAATATGTAAATTATTAAAATAATTAAAATGAAATAGCTTATATAGTCAAAGCAAATCTTTATATCTTGTAATATTTTTTGCGTAAATTTTAAAATTTCCAGTTCAAACAATTATGAAATTATAAGATTATAAAATTTACTTAAAAGTATTATTGTATTCTAAAGTATTATTGTATGCTTGACCGTATAGATAATTTTGTTATGTTAATTATTTGAATAATACACGATTCACAAATATCTTAATGTTGAAGTAAATTATATTCTGTTATAAATTATGCATATATACATGTGTGTACATGCGTCACAACAAAAGTTATATATCACTTGCATTTCGCACTCACATCTGTGATTTTCACTCTCGTCGGCATAGGGATATCATATTTTTACTATGCTCAATCGCGCGTATTTTTTACGTGAGATGAAAGTGCGAAAAGTGAGAATATTCGGCGATAATATGCAATCGACTCCCTGATCGAATAAAAAGAGATATAAGAGTCGCTGGACTCTGTATTCTAGGGAACAACTATTTTCATCGACACACTACTACACATCTGTACAGAAGAGGGCTGTGGGTGTGTTCCCTTTTTACTGGCAGTGCAACCATCATGACGGCAACAATACACTGCCGCAGCTGTTCCAAAAATACTGTGGTACTGCCAGTACTTGTAATGTCATATTTTGGAACGGCTTCGTAGTAGACTGGCAGTAGTGTAAATAAACATGGCTAAACTACTAAATTGTCAATAAATTTTGAACGAAAACAATAGTTCTTCCGAAGAAGACGAACTATAATAATGGATCACCAAGCAGTTTGTGGATTCAAGCAGCTTGAAGCCTCGTATTAAAACTATTGGAAGTGTACATTAATTTTAAGAGATTTTTTGGTAAAAATACAGCTTTATTGTAAAAAAATGATTACAAATTGATCATTCACAATATTGTCCATCGGTAGCCACTATTATCCACGAATCAATCCATTTTTTCATAAGATATTATATCTTCATAAGGTATCTTCATAAAAATGAAAGGACTGCTGCTTAGACAGGTCATGAGTCATCGAAATAGATCGGAAGGAACAATATATGGAGAATATTACCTTGATCAAAAAATTCCCGGAATTCATTCAGAAAATTCAAAATACAAGTTTTATTCATCAAAAGTGATATTGTCCCCTTCAAAATACTCTCCATCGATATACTGCAACTGCATGCAACCATACTGCAACGCACTTATCGCTTGATCCAGCTCTCCAGTTCACATTTCTGAAACTCTATTATCGGTATAGTCATCAGAGCCGTCTTCGATTTTTCCATTACCTCCTTTCGGCTGTTAAAACGCGTTCCTTGTAATGGTTTTTTGACTCGATCAAACAGAAAAAAATCGCAGGGACCGAATCCATATCAGGTGAATTCGATAACTGTTGGATGATATTCGTTTCGTTCTTCTTCAAAAATTCACGGATAATGATGGCACTGTGCGACGGTGTGTTATCATGGTGCAAAATCCACTCCATTTTTAAAACTAAAAAATCGAAAATACGTGCAGAGATAGATGTACTCAAGACGGTGTAACTTTTACAAATGTCAAGCTATGGTGATAAAATTTGGTGGGAATGTCAATGATAAATGTGGCAACCTAACCAAAAAAACAGAACTCAAATCAGCTGACTCAGAGCATCACTTGGTGGTAATTCCGGGAACTTTTTGATCAAGGTGATATGGCGGGTGTGATAGAACTCGGTTAAACATTTCTAACGTTTCCTTGATCAGTAACATGTGACCGAGCTAGAAAATCACTTTATCGTGTCTTTTCGCGTCTGTGACCGTTTTTGCTTCAATGCTCGACTCAATTGCATCAATTGTTGATAGCGTTCCCCAGTGATGGTTTCGTTGGGTTGGAGCAGCTCATAATACACTACTCAGCTGATCTTACCAAATACACAGAATAAGATGAACTTAGCGTCATAAATATTCGGCTTTATCGTCGATTAATGGTTCGCCTGATCTGCATAATTTTTTGCCTTTCGAATTATCATAGCGTATTCATTTTTCATCTATTACGATACAATGCAAAAAACTTTTTCTTCTGTGTCTTTGAAGCAGCAATTCAGGTTATTTTGCGTCTTTCAACATCCCTCGGCTTCAACTCGTACGGCACTCAATTTCCTTGCTTTTGAATCATTCCAATGATCTTCAAACGTCTAGAAATCGTTGATCGCTCAACATTTATATATATAATAATTCTGCAAGTTTTTCTCGCGTTTTGATCGAAAAAAGTTTCCACTTTCTCATCTTCAAACTTTTTCGGTTGGCCTGGACGTTCCTCGTCTTCCGCGTCAAAATCATCTTTTTTATAGCGTCGAAACCAGTACTCACATGTTGAAATCGATGAAGTATAATCACCATAGTATAATCACCATAGTATAATCACCATAAACTTCCGACAGCATTCATTGATTTTCTGCAGCACTTTTCTTCAAATGGAAGCAAAAAAGCAAAGCTTCCCGCAAATTATGTTTTGTTGACACAAAATTCGACATATTCAATGCTCAAAAAAACAATATTGTTTACACTTCGCCAAAATGACACATATTGAAAACTAAAGCCACATGAGCTTTGAACATGAGAATAGCAACAATATGATCCGATGCAATGGTATTAATTATGCCATCTCTTGAAAATCCTTTAAAATTAATGCACACTCCCAATGGAACACATCAGTTAATGAATATTCAAATGTGAAATTTAAGAGTCATTTTTGATAAAATAAATATATGTGCATCTTCTACAGTTAAATATAATGTACATATATCTTTATTTCCTGGAGCGAATATTTTCGACGCATTGTGCTTTTTTAAGCGACACCATATTGCACTGTGACTGTCTCATCTCGAAAACCGCAATAGTCGCAGTGACATCATTTATTGTATGATGTCATTGAGGGAACTACACGCTGCGTGTAATAGCGGAACAATTTTTCAGTACTACAACTGGCAGTGTATATCGGAACACACCCTATGTACACAGCTTGTGTTTTCTAATGATAATTGTTACTAACTGCGGCGGCTATAAATGAGATCGGAAGACATTGAGTGGCCGACACTTTTAAGGCTTAAACATGATAGGTAAACATGATAGGATAGCTAATAGGCATAGGCAATAGGAAATAACAAGTCCAATTAGAGCTCTGATGTGTAAGTTCGATATTATATTCTAGATCTCTGATTGGATAGCTCGTTATTTCCTGTTTTGTGTCTATTAAATCTTTATTTTTTTTTGGTTTAATATAGAGGGAAAAAGCTACATTTAATTTAATGCATCGTCTACAATACACAGAGTAAGAAGTAAGAGTAAGAAGTAAGAGTAAGAAATTAACCAATCACAGTCGAATGTGAGAAGAATAATCGACTGTGATTAGGAATTTCTTACTCTTACTTCTTACTCTGTATTGTAGACGACGCATAACTCTATCCGAAACGGATTTCAAACGTGCACAGCGTACATATTCTGAACAAGGTTCCTATTCTTGAAAAATATCGCATACAAAAAACTAAGAAATGCTAATATGTTACAAATACTATATGTCTCTAGCTTTTCATATGCGATACTTTTTAAGAATAAGGGCTTTGTTCCAATTGCATCGTGCACAATGTTACACTTTGTGCATTCCTATATACGTTTATGTTAAAATATGTTAAGCAATTGGAAAGTACTCATAGTGTGTGCGTGAGTAAATATATAGTAATATACAGCAGTCACTATGTTGAAAACATAAATTTATTGCTTTTAAAATATAAATTCACTACTTTAACAGAAAATTTATGTTTTTAAACTCAGACAGCTATCTACGTTCTGACAACGTTAGAATAATATCGCAAACATATGTTGAATACGTTGTTAAGATATTCGAGACGCGTCTGTGATATGTGGAGAATTTCTTTAAAATCTATTATGGCTGTGGAAATATCACTCGTTGGTGTGTTCGGTGACTTCAGTGGAGAAATAGTGGGGGTATCGTGTGCCTTTGGGTAGTGAGTGTTCTCGAACGACTTCTTATGTGTCATCTCAATTCTACAGAAGTCTTGATAGGGTGCAGACGTGTCTGTCTTTGTGTTCCCATCACAGTGTTGTGTCGCTCAAGTGTGTCGCGCAAATTTATAATTTGTGTAATTTTGTTCATCCGCCCTTTCGAGGGTCCCGTCTTTGTACTTTAACTTATTATTTTCGTTGTTAGCAGGGCAAATAGCACATATAAGTGAATAATCCGAAGCACTATGGCCTCGTTCCCCGGGAAGGAAGATGGAGATAATGGCGATGCTTTCAGCGTCTTTTTCTCTTAATCTCCCGATTCTTATTTTAGAACCTCCCTCTCCCTCTGAATCCAGTACAATTTCATCTCCCATCTCCCCGTATAGTGAGTCTCACAAAAAAGTCTCACAAAAATTACTGCTGAAAAATATATATGAGAAAGCGGTTTCGTGATGAACTTTCATTTAAACAAAGCTGCATCTAGTGTAACGGTTGCGTCAGAAAGTGCTGACAGGGACACAAACCTCGAAAACTTTGAAAGTTTAACACAGTCGCCTACGTGACCCTTAAGAATAAATTCAGCTCCAATGGATATTGATGAGCAACAGAGGCAGGCTAAAAAGCGACCGCTGCGAAATTCTACAGAGGAGGACTCTATTTAAAACGTGTAAGAATCTCCCGCCAAGAAGTGTGCAAACGTAAGCAATTCCAGCACGACGTCACACAGGCAAGTTCTAATATAGACGACAATACAAATCAGTCAGAATACGAGTAGAATTACGTCGCGCTATGGCCCGTATGTAGTGTATGTCTATTCTAATAGTCGAGATAACGCTATACATCCCACACTTATCAGCAAAATAATAGTTAAAGTCGATATTCCCGATATTCTCGAAATTAAGAAAATTGGTAATGGAAAAATAGTAGCAGTTAAAACTGCCACGAGGGCCAATCGTCTCGTGAAGAATTCTACTTTCGCTAAGTTTCGCTAAGCTCAATCTAAGAGCCTTCATCCCAGCTTTCAAGATTTTTAGGTCCAGGATAATACAGGATGTCCCCTAGCAACTTGAGTTAGACACAAGGAGGCTCTGGAATCACTAAAGGCCAAAAAATAGACATCCAGAGGTTAAATCGAAGGAGTGTTAAAGGTGACCAAATACGTTTCGTCCAGAAGTTCGTATTAAATTTGCAGGATAAATATTATCGCAAGAAGCGGTATATATTTATCTTTAAGATTAGGCACGAAGTCTGTCCATATATCCCCATGCCAAAGATATGTCATCTCTGCTACAGGATGGGCCATGTAAGCGGCTTATGCAAAAGTATCTCAGAGATACTTTAAACTGCGACGAAAGTAGCGATACAGATAATCCGTACCGCATGCAAGAAGAAGTCTCCAGGTGCATCAATTCAATCAAGGCGAAACAGTGGACCAACGACCGTACTTGTTATTGTCAAATAACATATCGTTAGCATAGCAGCTGTTGAAAATATTTCCATCGCCAAAAATCATGTAGAGAATGGATCCTCTCGATCTTGCTGAAAAATAACAGCAATTTTCTCGCAATAGAAAGAACATTTGAAAACTCTAATAGGTTTGATCTTTTAGGTGCTGAGAAGTTAGAGGGAGAATCTCAAACTTATGCTGAGATATTAAAACCTCATTCTTGTCCGCAATCATCGAGAAATAAAAACGCTTTCCCGAAGGGAAGAGCGACATCGCGTCTGTCTTGATAAAAGGATTCAGCCCAACATGACTCAGTATGGGTACGATGCAAGAGCTCATCTCCAAGCTCTCAACGAAAACAATGGCAGAATCCTCTACTCATCTAGTAACGGCATTCCAAAATAAAGCCCCCACACAACCGGAATCTCACAATGCAAGCAGACAATAGCGCTTGCCCGGGAATTACAGATTTAATTCTCATGGACACAAAAATCTTCACTCACTTCCAAAATAATAATCTATCCAGTCTATCATTAAACTAATATAAAATGAGTAGTTATTTTTTTAACTTAACTATAATCTTCGCCCGCTCCTCACTCTGGTGGAGTGGAAGGAGATTCTCTTAGAAATCCTCATAATGGTTTGCATTTCAATTATACACAGCAGCAGTATAATGACATACTTAACTTTGTCCATGAATTTGAATATGATAACAGATTTCGGAAATAATTTAGATATATCACAGGAACACCGCAACTCGTCCTTCCGGAGTCTTAGCGGCGCCGTTGCACGTCACATCGTTGAATCTGGCGATGGCGGAGGAACTTGGTCTGCTCTCGTCGTTGTCGCCGAGTCGGTGGCGCCGCGTCACTGTTCAAAAATAAACCTTCAAAAATAAAATGACTAACAAATTAAAATCTTCCAATGAAATAGCCTTGGAATTAGGCATAACCTCCCGTCGTTGCTCTCTGTAATAACAGATTATGATATCCTTTGTGTATAAGAGATTCTTCTTAAACAGAACAATAACAATTTAGCATCAAGGGATTCAACGCAGTCAGAAGTGATATGGTTTAATCGAGAAATCAAGGCGTGTGCGTCATTATACGAGAAGACATGAAAGCCTTCACACAGTCCAAATGATAAAGTCATCGGCTTGTCTCTATGGGGATCCCTGCCAAACAATTAACCATCTCCTGTTCCATTGTGAGAAATTTAATCTGAATTCGTCTCCTATATATTGCTAATACAATATATTGCTAATAAATTCCCTAATTCCTTCCCGAACCTTCTCCTTGCCCTTCATTCCCCTTCCCACAAATTGTGTCGCCTGCTATTGGCTTACATGAAGACCAATGAGCTTTTCTTTTAGACCTTTGCTCCTCTCCTATGGCTTACCGTTGGGTGGCAGCAGGCGTCTGGAAGCAGGAGGGAGGGGCAATCATTTCGATCGAAACTCTAGTAAATTGGTAACCCCCTCACAATTTATAATTTAGTACCGCGGATCTCAGTGGCCTAGTCTCAACCTATGAGTTACCTGGCCAACACACCAAGAAAAAGAAGAAGATGATGAAACATTCTTGAATGATTCATCCTTAAATGATTTGTTTTTTTAATAGTCTTGAAACTTCCACGGGTGCTTTCTATATAAAAATTATGCGTTTCGCAGGTTTCCTTCAAGTCCAAATCCATCATTTCTTGGAATGATGTGTTTTTTTTTCTTGCATAATATAGATAACCGCGTTGTAAATAAGAGATACAAATTATGCTTAAAATATATACACTAGAGCAAGCTATCTAAAATGAATTGTACTCGAGAATAAAACGTTACTGTGCAGTGTTGTGTATAAAATTCAGGATGACAGTTTAATTTTGTGAATCCGACTCAAGGTAATAGCCTCCAGGTGTCTGTCGTGATTCAGGGCGACAACTCTTAAACAGTATTTCATTTTATAATTAATTATTCTCGAATTCATTTTATAATTAATTATCGAATAGTAAAAAACTCAAGGCATGTTATAATTATAAATTGTAACCTGTCGTATAAAATAAACTATGTACGAAACTACAATATTGTTGTTATTAAGACATTGTTATTAAGACATTCGTACTGATCACAAAACAATATACAGCGTGCGTCACCAAAATCTGAACAAATTGAACAATTTCTTTAAAATGTTTTTAATGAAAAATTAAATATTACAAAAAATTTTTTTACATGGTTGGGAGGTCAAAATTCCTTGGATCAAAATATATCGACATTGTCTGAGAATCAATTTTGAATCAAATAACTCGTGAGCCGGTGCACCGTC
>Ga0157364_1008436_pt1 | contig 10667 bp, 6 predicted proteins | sample AttsexASBM2_FD_111476 | JGI IMG/M metagenome (GOLD analysis project Ga0157364, IMG submission 111476) | Fungus gardens microbial communities from leaf cutter ant in Ribeirão Preto, State of São Paulo, Brazil - Atta sexdens ASBM2 | ecosystem: Host-associated > Fungi > Mycelium > Unclassified ... | reverse complement strand
GAAAAAACGTTTGAACTATGAAAATCTGGGGGAGGGGGAAAAGGTTATGTTAACTTTTTGTGAGTACTGAGAATTAAAATATATTTATTACAAATTTTAAAGAAACTTATTAATATATACTTAAAACAAGAATTAATTTTCTTTTGAAGAATATTATAAAATTGATCGAAGAAGCAACTTATATAATAAATCGAATTTATTTTTACTTAATAAGTTTTAATTTACTTAGGAAAAAGGAAGTAAAAATATGATTGCAAATGGATTAAGTTTAATATAATTCACGGTGGGTACATGTCAGAGATACGATACAATATTAATCTTTATATGATATTTTATCCTGGGGCATTTACAATCGATTCTTCGTAAAAGCTTCTTCTTGTAACAGCCAGACTAGCAACAACGACATGGAGTGAAAAGAAGAAGAAAGCGAGGGGATGTCTCTCTATATTTAGGAGATCTCGTGTGCGTCTCGTAAGTTTCCGCGAGCACTTCGAATAGTTCGTAATATCTCATATAACGAGAGAACCGAATGCCGCTGAGATGCCAAAGATAAGAGTAAGAGAACTAATTGTCGCTCCCAAACGACTCGTGCGTTCCTTCTTTTATATCCGCCCTCCTTCCACCGCTTCCTCGTTCATTCGATGGGGATACTTTAATGGGACTTCCGGCCGCCGATAAAATCGCGATTCGTGCTTACGAATTTGCGTGCACTTCACTCACAGTGGTGTCGTGCACCCCCGGGAATACTTGCGCGATAATGAGGGAGAACTCGCGAGGCCACTGAATAAGCCGCGCGTCGACTGGCCGCTTTCGAACGTGATCACTTTGATACTGACGTTCCTTGCGCTTTAATCATTCGCCGGCGAGTAGTTGTTACCCCGAGCGGAAGCGGAATATTTTTACGCTCAGGTAATATCGCGTGTGTCCGCGAAAGATTGAGCGATTCATTAAACACTTCAGGATAGAAGCAAAGGAGCATTCGAAGTTTTATAAATTTTTACATGAGAAAAGGAATCGTCTTATTATTTTTACTTAAAAATTTTGATTTTTTCCCTTTTTTTCTTTCGATTTTTAAATTTAATACTATTATTAATGTATCGATTATAGATATGTCATATCGGTAGATATATTTAATTAAATAAAGCTTTGAATTATATATAAAATAATGAAACATATCATGAATTTATTTTCTGTTAATGATGTTTAATGGAATCGATTAATAATTAAAATATATTTTGCTTTACTGTTTAATTATTTAGTAAGAAAATAGTTTGGTATTATACGATTCAGAAAAAGGAAAAAAAAATTAAGAAATAAACGAACAACATAGCAATAAATTGATCTAAATATAAAATAATATAAAATGAATGTGTATTTAGTCTCAATTCTTTATTTTCTGATATTTACAATCGTTAATTAAAATGCTTTCTATCTTTACCTCCATGGAACCTCTCATGCTGCGATTTTCGACGTCTGCAATAAGATGTGACACAAGCCAACTAAAACATGAGATGTTATCTTGTTTCTGCTTATAAAAATATAAACGTCATCAGCTAAGTGCTATTAAAGTCTCCTCTCATCGTGATAATTTGATATTATCAAGACAGACAAAAGGTGGACAAAATAGTGGATTATGGAATAAGAACTGAGAGAGAAATTCATACTTTGAAATTGCACTATCTTTTGTCGCAATTTCTATTTCAAGTGCATTAAGAGAATAACTCGACGACACATATTTTACAGCTCTATTATTTTTATAAGTTAAATTTTAAAAAACCATCAGTCAACTTGTCGTAATTCGTTCATCAATTGATAAAATTTTTTATTGCACCTAATTCAATCATGCTTTCAGACGAATAGAACAAAGGCATAAACGCGTATTGTTTTGCAGCTCTTTTTCCATAAAGGCATCATTGTCGCCAACTAGCGGCGATTAAAATGTCCTTTTTAATTAGGCATCGGGCAACTTGATCCATCCCATCCATTCGCGTGTAACCAGAGATTTTAGTGGAAAGAGAGTGTGTGAGAGAGAGAGAGAGAGAGAGAGAGAGAAAGAGAGAGAGAGAAAGGAAAACTGGATGTCAAGCCATTATTATTGTACGTCCAATAAATCTGAGTAATTTAATTCCCGTGCCGTTGTCATGATATGTCGACTGTTTCGTTTTTTTAACAATATTGTCCTCCATTTTACGTTGCTCTGAGTTCTAGTTACATTAATCCTTTCCAATGTCGTGGACACTTAAATACTCAATGAACGTTCACAATATCTAGTTCAACTTTGTGAAATGTTAAATAATTTTACATCTATTGGACAATAAAGTTGATAAATCTTATTAAATAAACTGAAAAGATTAAGATAGACTAAAACTTAGAAATATTAAAAAGATAAAAGTGACATTTCACTGCCATTTGTTTATAATTATATTTGTTGTATTTGACATAAGATTATTAATTTTTTCTAATTTATAATGTTTAATTTAATTAAATTTATTTTAATTGGAAATTAAGGTACTGTTTTTTTGAGTTTTTTTTCAATACTTATTTTTAAGTTTAAAAAATCTGTATAAATAAATAACTACATTTTCACAATCATTGTATAATTGCATTTTTACAGTTTATTATGCTCTTGAATTTTATTCAATTGCTTTCAACTAAAAGTAGCATTATTAATCATGTGTTAACATGAATATATTTTCACATGAACATTAATGAAATATGCACCATATTGCGCTTCAAAGTTTGATGTCAAAGAAGTTAAGCTCGATGTCTGTGTATGTATTAATTGGATACTTAAACGTGTATCTGCCTCACTCGCTATATAGCTCGCTTTTTGCGAAATCTCTGCTGGACTTACGCTAAATATCTCAGCGGTCGTCATAAATTTCTCTAGTCGCGTAGAAACTTTAGTAAATAATTCCGCAGGACGAAACTGCAAGGATCGAGTTCGAGAACGAAGTCCAGTAGCCTTTGTTCTCGGTAGTTGGACGTTGCTCAAAGTTTGCTATCGGAGGATACATGAGAGAAATAAATCATGCTTGAAAAAAGATATGAGAGAATTATAATAATTGCAAAAATGCAAAAATACATTTAGGCAGTGATTGCATTAGTTATTTATTTATTCAATCTTATAATTAGAAACTGAAAAAACAGCATCTTTTGATGTTAAAAAAAATTTTTAAAAAGCAGCATATTAAAAATTGTAAATAAAATAAATTTAAATAATTTTATAAAATAAAGACAAATAGTATAGTATAGATGTTAGTTTATTTGGTTGTATCGCGTAAAAATTATATTTTGATTTAAATGGATTTTTCTTTTAAACCACAGAAAGGAAATTACACAGTTACTGGTAAGATAAATATTGCGAAATATGATTTTTAGAAAATAGATGGTGCCAAAAAGAGTTAACGGCAGATTTGTGAGAGAAACGACCGTATGAAACCAGTGATACGAAAGTAACGATCGCGGCTTCCGTCCTTGGATTATTATGACAAACGGACTATCGAAAACGGCGATTGGATCGGCAGCGAAACGTGCGGCATGTGTTATCACAACGTGTGCGTAGACGCAAAACGAAGGAAATGGTTTATATGTGGTAAACGTGCCCGGTTTGAAATAGTGTCTCCCCTCGGTGAACCAAAATGTATCGGAGAGAGTCACGATTTTGATCAAATTTCGGTCTCCGCTCGTGCATTCATGTAACGCTCACCATTATTTTCCTTCTGTTTTACAAACGAAAATCCACAAAGCTTTTATTGTTTATATCACGAGTATTTGTTAATAAACATTGAATCGATCAGTTGCAAAAATATTCGCAGATTTTAATCTTGTTGATGCACAAAGCAAATAAAATCACTTTTTATAGCATTAGTTATTTAAAAAAATAATGTTAATTGTTGTTCACGTTAATTGTTGTATGTGTATTTAAATATAACGAATTGTGAATGCTGTATAATGAAAAAAATCGAGTTCGAATAACTTCGCCTTTAACAATGCCACGCTCATGTGATATATTTCTTTCGACTTTCCAAGCATTCGACTTCTGTGTTTATCAGCATTCATCGGCATTCAAAACAGTTCTTTCGTTTCTAATATGCATATAAAAGCCACTTGTCGTCGGAATGCGCGCTCGAGAACGGTTCATACCGCACGAGAGATCCTCTTTACAGCGGTTCGGGGTCTCTGCATTATTTTCGTATCTTGATCCGGAATTCGACATATGCGATGAAGAAAAGAAGCTAGCGAAGCAGACAGACGAATATACGCGATTTCTCCCGTGGTGGTCTAGGGGGAGAGACCGATGCGATTTCAACTGCGCTTTGTTATTGTGGCTAAAATGGCCGGCGCGCGGCGGCGTGGGTTCGTCTGGATTTCGCGTTTTTATGATTTCCTTTGATGCATAACTAATGTTATTTATGCGATCCTTATCCTCAATAGAATACATATACTATCCATGTCAGATTGAAGAAAATTTTTTTATGTGTGTTATGATTTTATTATAATATTTTTAATTTTTTTGTAACAGTTTGAATGCTTTAAATTAATGATTACTTATCTAAGTTAGATTACGTATCTTAATTCAGTTTTTTATTAAATAATTATTCGAGTTTACAGTAGCGTATATAGCGTCTTCATTTGGATCACCTTGGAAACGATGAACATTCGATCCGATGATTCACAGCGATAACTCACGAATAATTATAGGTCCGTGTTTCGAGCGAACATTCCTCTGAGTTGGAAAGTAACATAACAGCAGCATTCTGTACACTTATGCGTCGTTTGTTGCGATTTTTAAAATATTCTGTATCTAATAGAATTTAGATTTTTGCTGCATAAATGACGAATTAATATTCATTCAGAATCGAATATTTAAAATTATAAACATCGATTTTTTAATTTATAAATATATTTAAATAGATTTATAGGAACAATTAAGAATAAAGTAATTACATGACATAAAATTATATGAAATAATATCTTTTGAAATTAATTAAAGCAAACGATTTTGTTTTTTTTTTCTTTGCATTTTTCAATTACCAATGGTTTCACAATGATATTATTATTAATTTTATTGTAGAAATATTTATTATTTTCGAAAGATCTATAATTGTACAAAATCTATTATTTTCAATTAAATTGCACACATGTGATGTTTTTCCATTTATTCGATAATTTTGGTAACGCCATTTGCACCAATATAAAAACTATCGATACCCTGATGTAAGGGAAAATCGATTCTCGATTGGTAAGAGAATTTGTATATAAAATGGAAGACGATAGTTCTCGGACACCCTGCATACACGCAGCTGTATATAACTACAGATATATAGATATATATGCTGAAGGTTGGGAAGCCCATTGCCTCGAAAAATGCTCGTGACCATCGGCACACTGAAAAATGTCGGCTATCTCGATAGAATATCGAATCGGATGTCCTATCCTCCCCTCCCCTCTGCCACCTATCTCTTTTCGTATTGTCCTTTTTTCTATACCTTTTCCTTTTTCACCATCACCCTTTCGCCTCCAGTTTCGTCCTCACGTCGCTGATGTGGAAAACGAATTCTCTTATCAGAACGCCATTGGGTAAGAAGAAATATCCATCTTACGACTGCAGCTGTGTTCGTTGCGTGCTCAGAACGAATGTCCTCAGGTTTGCATAAAGTGGTGCGCTCCGTGATATTGAAGTCAGCATCGATCAGAGGAGTATGGAACGAGAGATTTTTAAAAAAAATTGGCGATCCATATTCAGTAAATTGATAAGAGATTCTGCATTTTGATTGTCTAGGATTTATCGTGTATAAACCAATCTTACGTATTGCACTCTTTAAAACTATCATTACTTAGATGACTAAATTTATTGTCTTTCAAAATTATATTAAATTAAAGTCTGGGGTACTTTTAATAAAAACAGAATTTAAACAATTTTTGTAATCGGAATTGCTGATTAGTCGAACAATTAGACACGTATAAATTTTTATTTCTGATCGATTCATCGTGGGAATCAACCAATGGACCAAATAGTGACGTCGTGTTCACATTGCTGAAAGAAATCGGAGAATTGCTACCCCGGATGATAGTCGCGATGGCAGACGGAGGTTTTCCACGTCCGCGATGGGAACTCGCGTTTAGGAATCGCGCGCAATAAAATGCAAATTTTATTCCACGCAATTTAGTTAAGCAGTGCCGCGTCTTTCTTTCAACCCTCGTCTCTCCATCTTTTTTCATGTGGCGGCTCGAGTCGTGCTACCATGAAACACAAAGCTCCACAACCGAAAAGGTAGAATAAACGAAACCGAATGAAAGTGCAAAGGAAACAACAAATAAATGCACACGACCTTCTCGCTTGTCTCATCTTTTTTTTACCTTTTTTTTCATCCTTGTTTAGCGTTCTTTTCCTTGCTCTGGGGCAGCGTTTCCCAATTTTTTTTTAAATGTAACATGTAGCTTTTCAACATGTTGAAAGATTATGACTGGTTTTCGTAATCGATTCTTATATTTAAGATCGTCTTAAGATGTCATAAACCAACTACAGAGCTAGTAACATTTTAAGACATTGCTTAAGACTGTCTTAAAATAAGAACCTTAAAATAAGGTATGAATATCAGCTTATTGTATCACTTTATATATATATTTTTATGTTATATTATTTTTTAATTAAGATAATTTTATTCATGTGGTCTAATATTATTTTGCTGAATCCATTAAAAACTCATCAGATTCAAAATAGGAAACATTTGAAAATATAAAACATTTTCAATATTTACATGGGTGCAGATTTAACTATTCATGTAACTACTTACAAACAGTAAATAGGCCATATTGAAAATTAGGTTATCATAATATTAAACTAAATATTAAACTTAAATTTAATAGATTTACAAGTTACAATAAATGTTAAATTATTCTTGATTGACAAATATGTATTCAATTTCATAAGTTATTAATATAAAAAATTGTTTACATGAGAATAGATTTAAATACATAAGTTATATTTATTTTATTCGTACATGTATATTAATTTTTAATTTTATTAGAGTTATATTATAGGGAAATACATTTTGTATTTTTCCTTTTTTCGAGTCTGAAATTTTTTTAATTGGGAAAAATATTCTTTAGAATGTAAATAACCGTTTTTTCTATTTTCTCTGGATTTCTACATGTATTTTCTCTTTTTTTCACGCTGCTTGCCTTTTTAGTTATTGCTCTAATTCTATCTTTATTTTTCCATGCTGCGTTGTTTTCTTCTCGCTCGCGGTTCAGGCTACCCGAGAATTGTTAACAAACGTATTGTGAAAGAAATACAATGGGAAGCTCGTACAACCGAGTCAGAGTATTGCGGAAAAAGAATGTTGTCCGGTACCGCCCGTCGCTGTTTACAATCTCCTTGTATGTCGTTTGTATATCACTAATTTCTACTCGACCGACGAGTAACGCGAACTGCCGACAGCCTAACAGCACCATTAGCAGTATTCGTCGTCGCGGATGTTCATTAAGCCAACGAAAACACCAGCCTGTAATATTATGTGATTAGCAATTCTGTTACGCTAGCAATTTGTAATATTCAGATACTGGCACGTTTGCGGACGGATGTTACAAATTCATGTATTCGTACATATCAATAGCTCTTTTACATCATGCATAATGAAACAGTCTAGCACGCTATTTCATGTAAAATTAGTGAAAATTGCAGTATCATAAATAATTTCGACAAACAATGAACACGCAAAGCATTAATAGGGTCGAACATTACAAAATACAAAAGGGAGAGAGAGAAGACGATTAAAATATTAGCCATAATTTCTATCATCATAGATACAGTTTAATTTCAACGTTAATAAACAAATAGCATTATATTTTGTATTAATAGTTAGATCGATTTAATCTTTTATTACTTTTCTCTATTACACATAAAAATAAGTTATGTTTACATTATTCTAAATTAAGAAAAAGCGTTATTTATATACATATACTGTTTCTTTATAAAATATCTATAAATCATGTCCTTAATTATGAATTGAGAAATTAATATTTAATATGTATTGCTGCTTTTGTTCTTTTATGTATTAATTTATAATGTTCTTGTGCATTTACCCTTCGAGAACATAAAGAAGCTGGAAATATCCGACATTCGAGCGCTTGTTGTCATAAATCGCGCGCCTTATGTACTATGCGAAAGTATTGCGCATTGAATGCAGTCTCGCAGAATTGGACGCTCGCGGAAGTGCCGTTCATTTCTCTTGCATAAACCTCTGCCTACGCTTGTACACCTGCCATCGGAGTAAAATTGGCTGAGCTTTCGATACGAAGCACGTACGCGGTCGATTTAATTCACGAAAAGCAACGGCCATACTTCCAAGCCGTTCTTTATCGTAAAATTGCACTGCTCGGCTCTCGTGGTACGCGATTACAAAGATCCGAAGATACTTTTTATTCTACTTATATTTATACTCTACTTATATTTATTCTATTATATTTAACATAAAGTATCTCATCTAATATCTATAATAATTAGAATAGTTTTAATTAATTTTCGTTAAAAACATTACCATTACAAACATTATTTTGTAACAATTTAATATTTTTCATTTAATATTTTAATTACCTGTTTTCTGATATAATTGGTTGTCATACATGTAAATGTACAATAACAACGCAAATAATGTTATATTCTGATTTAATTCGTTTAGTAATTTCTTCCTTTCCAATATTCGCAAATAATTCTTTTATGGCGCTTACAATTGCAGAAAACGTTTGTAATTTCATATTTCTAAAATTAAATCACTCGCCTGCGGTATCAGTAACGACTTCAATGCTGGCTGATAAACCCTGTAACGGATGTATAAACGTGTAAATTCGCATTGCGACCTGCAAGTAACGAAGTTCACCTCCTCGGAAGCTCATTCCACTTCAGTTTCCAACGCTGTGCACTCCCTTTGTAATAGCTACAACGTTCTATAATTAATTTCAACCCTTCCGGGAATCCATTACCACGTGCAGTCGGTCTCACAGATATCACGATGCCATAGTAGCTGAAAGCTCTGTCCATTCAGAGTAAAGCTCGTTATTGGGCCTATTGACTGTCCCAATGTGAATACGTCGTCTCATCCAGAGAGCAGCGCTCGTTCCAAATAACAGTAATTAGTGCGACGATCCTAATAGTTGCTCTCTTTCACACCCTCATTTCAATAACAATAAGTAGGTGGTTGTAAGATACACATTGTACATTTAAATATAAATTTACTAATATATCCAAAATATATTATAAATATAATAGATTCAGAATTGACTTTCTGTAGATATAATACAGAATTTAAAGAGTAAATAATATAGAGTTTAAATGAGATTCTGAATCGAAAATTTAAATTAAAATTTGAAATGCGGATTTTAGGGAAATATGAGTAAAAATTAAAAAGAAAGGATATATACATATATATTTTAGATATAAAGATTAGATTTTAAAATTCGATTTCTATATTATTTTTAAAATTAAAATATCTTTATTAATTAACATAGAACTTAAATTTTAACTATCGGAATTATTTATTATTATATTGATTAAAATGAATTGCAGTCGATGTTTCAATTTATTATTTGGCAGAAATTGTATTTTTTATCCCGATAATCGTTGTAATTAAATACGCGTTACGTAACAAGAGGATTTGGCTTTTTTTTTTATTAAATACATTTTGATATTTAAATCGTTTGCTTTGCGGGATTAATTCGGTTTTAATCAGGATTGTTTAAACGCCCAACTTTCCTCGCTCGATTGTTAAAATCGCTACGGGGCTTAAATGACGAGTGACGCGTATAATCGTCGAAAATCCCCAGGCAGAAGCGACGCCGCTTGTAGCCTGCAGCAGCATACGTAGGAGTATTAATCTTGGTATTCCGATACATGCGCGGATAGAAGCGCATTAAGGAAACTTATTGGAAGGAGCAGCCTGTAGCAGACAGTGCGCATTTACTAGCGACCGCAGACTAATACCTACCGATCTACTTAATCCCCGAACCCTTTAGGATGTCAGTGCGCGCGCGGTGTCTGGTAATTAGCAGTCCCATCAACAAACAATGGATACCAATTTACCTAGGATAATGGCGCGCACGGGCAAGAGAAAGATTATCCCTTCTATTCAATATATCGGTCTCTGATATTTGCACGCGAAGTTCGCGCGCGTTGGAATTTCATGATCGTGTCGTAAAATATTCACAGCAACCGCCATATACTGGACCACAAATCGATTGCGGTGACATAGGCGGTTCTAGCTTTTCGAGAATCTTTATAGAATCGGTAGGAAATACTGGAAAATCTTTTCATTAATTACTATTTTTGGAACTGTATTTACTGTGCTGTACACTGAAAAAAAAATTAGCTGCAGCAAATTAGATGGTAAAATATGGTAAAATATTTTTAATTGGCTACAGCAGCCAATTTTTGATTGCGTTAGTCTATCCTGCAATGTCAGTATAGGATTCCGATAGGCTAACGCAACCAAAAATTGACTGCTGCAACCAATAAAAAACTATGCCATATTTTATCATCTAATTTGTTACGTCAGTCAATCTTTTTTTTCAGTATATCATCAATAATTTTTTTTTTTTAATTTACGTCCAAAATTGTAATAACGAAATATAACCTGCTTAATTTTGTGTGTGTGTGTGTGTGTGTG
>Ga0157364_1008435_pt1 | contig 10667 bp, 2 predicted proteins | sample AttsexASBM2_FD_111476 | JGI IMG/M metagenome (GOLD analysis project Ga0157364, IMG submission 111476) | Fungus gardens microbial communities from leaf cutter ant in Ribeirão Preto, State of São Paulo, Brazil - Atta sexdens ASBM2 | ecosystem: Host-associated > Fungi > Mycelium > Unclassified ... | reverse complement strand
TTTTATCATTTAAATAAAAATTTCCTTATTTTATTTTAATTATTTTTTAAAAATATCTATTTCCTATTGAAATAATTTTTGATTAGGATACTAAATTGCTTGCAAATTTTGTATTACTTTTAATCTTTTTATTTTGTTGAAATAAAAATACATACATCCTTAATAAAAATAATTCAAATTCAGATATGTGTAAAATAAAGAAAATTAAATTAACATTTTTATGTAAAATAAATACAAAAATAAATAACTAATGTAAATTCAAATAAAATAATGTATGTTATGTAAAATAATGTATTTTATCTCAACATTACAGAGAAAACTGAATTACTTTTTGCTATCTTTGTTATCTAAACAAACACTGCATAAGGTTCAATAGACTCACCGTTAGCTTTAGAGGAATATAATTGAATAGGTCCAATAGATTTACATTAGCTCCGGAAAGTTAAACGTTAGGGAACAACAGTATTTTAGTATTTTAGAGAAGCCTACTATTTTACATGGATTGACGCGTCACTCGCTTTTTCCACATCCTTTTTTCAGTTTTGTTTAACGAAAACAACGATGCTGTAACGCGATGAAAGAAATTGCCAATATTTGGAGTTACATCAAGTACAGACCCAATTTTTTTCTTTGTTTTTCTAGACAAGACAGGCCATTATATGATTGGTCAGTTCCGTTTTCATATTGACGTCCAAATATGAATAGACATCAAAAGCGGATTTATATCCATTTGAGAAATTGCAGGTATTCGTATTCTCGATATTTTTTTATATTATATTACGTTGAACTATGCGTATTGTCAATGCATTTCGCACTGCGTATAAAGTATGCTACATATTGTCAACGAGATATCAATATCAATCGCTGGCAGATCATAAAATTGTAGCATTATAAAATATCTGAATTTATTATTATACTGCGTCATCTCGTGCAGATGCACGTTTCGTTTGTAGAAAATTCAATAAAAAAAGAGAGATTATAAACACTCCGGTAACGCAACAGCTCGTACCAATTTCATCGATATGCCACGAACGTGGCGTGTGAACTAACACAGCTGACACGTTTACACTGTTAATCAAAGCAGACTAAACAGTTTCAATAGTGCATTATTGTTGATATATATTTAGTGAACAGATTCTTTTCTATTTTAGAGATTATTATTTAATAGCGTTCCAATTAAATGGCGTTGCTATGAGATAAAGTATGATATACTGCGTAATCGCGATTATTGCTCCCGGATTGCCTATTACACTTTTAATTGTACATATTTAATTTTTTATATATATATATATAGTCGGCATTTAATAAATGGCACGACGTCCATTTGGACACGTTCATATTTTTATATTGTTTTGTCGATACAGTATTTTTTTTTGTTTTATAATTATCTTTTATAAAGATCCGGAAAAATTTTATCAAACTTAGATATTAAAATCGAACATTATGAACAAATGTAGTTAATTATTCTACGCTAGTATTCCATAAGACCATGCTTTTCTTTTTGCTTTGATTTATAACTTAGAGAGTATAAATCAATTTATGTAAGCTTCTGAGAATTGGAGGAACTCTAAAGAAGATTTATCTCGGTCTTGGAAGTAAACAACTGTGATATCGAGAATAGAATAAATTAAGCAGTTCAAGAAACTCTAGGATATATAACAACGCAACCAGGGAGATTTTGAGCCTAAGTACATTTTGAAACTTCCTCTGTTATATCGTGTCTAGTGACGCATAATCGACACAGCATTTACATAAATGCATCGAGCGAGTGCAGTCAACCGCAATAAATTGAACTTCACCGACCTCTCGTTCAAGATTGGATTTTCCTTGAACCGTTATCTCGTCGATTACCTATCGTCTATTTATGCTCTAGTCGGAATTATTAGGCTTTACGGCGTTATAGTTTGATCAATTCTTGCACCTTCCATCTACTTTATGCGTTTATCGTTGAACAATTTCCGCTCTTAAGTTAACGAAACGCGACAAGCGAACTGCGAGAGCCGCCGTAAATTGCATTTAGCGAACCATTTTGCGTCGAAAGAGCAAAAGGAGGAAGGGAAAAAGTAATACGGAGAACGTTTTCGTTTTTCTCTCGATTCAAAATGAATCCGCGCGAACGCGATTCCAAGACTGCACGGGAATTACTTACCATAAATTATTATCGGAATACGCTCCCCACAAAATCTACATACTCTTTCAGATTAACCATTCCATATCTGGCGTTTGTTTTTGCCTTGGTAATCGATATAAAAATTTTAATCGAAAGTGTACTTGTTTTTTGCTTACTAGTTTTCATTTACGGGAAACAACGTTACATATAGTTGAAAAATTGGCGTTAAATTCAACATATTTCACATGTTTCAAATAGTCTACTTAAATTTTTATATTAATAACTGCACAAGATAATATGTTAAAATGTAACAAACAATATGTTAGAATGTAAAATTAAGATGTAACCCTTTGACGCAATGTGGAAATAAATTGTGGAAGCATATCTTTCAGTAAAATTAACATTTATTTAAATTAATACGTATTTGTTTAGTTTATTTATCTCATAATTTATGTTTTAAACTATTGTTATGTTATTTATTCACTTAAATTTAAATTGTGTTATTTTAACATTAAGAAATGTTAAACATTAATTTAACACAAAATAACAATCAAATTATATTACATTAACATTTGAATATGTTAGAAATTTAACAAAGATAATAAATAAATATATTATACATAAAATTTTAACAAAGATTAATTTTAATGCAACTACAAAATATTTTTTTACTGCATGTATACTCTCATAAAATCCCATGAAAAAGTATATCTGTGAAAATATGAAAATATCTAATAAATAAGAAAGTTAAATCAACATTTGAAATATTGATTTTACATAAATTTTATCAATGTGTTAATATAATATTTTATAAATGTTTTTAAAATATTGCCTATCTCTTTCTATTTCTCTCTCTCTCTCTCTCTCTCTTATATGGTATGATATTTTGAATATTTAAAAAAACGTTTCAATAATATTTCATATATCTTAAACGTTGCTTTAGTAAACTCATACAGTATGGAAATAACATTGAATAAATTGATATTAAAGTCACCCGAAAACAGTACGATAAAGCATTATCAGATAGATAAGAGTAATATTTCTCAAAATAGACAACCTTTACAATAGAATAGAAGACGCAGCATCATAAAATTCTTCATTTGCGTTCTAATGAAATGATTTTTCAAAGATGATCAAGGATGATCAAGGATCTATAATGAAAGATATTTCACATTCTAAATAAAATGTATTTTGAAAGCGTTTAGTTTTGTGTAAAAATTAATTTAGGGACCTGATATATGCGTGCGTGCGTGCGTATACATATATCATGTTTGTAATCATTAGAATTGCGCGCCGAATTGGTTTTCCGGATTTGTAAAAACTAAAAAATTAAATTACTGTAATAATATCACAAATTAAATTAAATTGATAAGCAATTTTCAATAATTTGATCAATCGGGCATCATATTTGAAAGATGTTAAATAATGAGCTAAAAAACCGTAAATAAATTTATTGCGAAAAATATTACCTCGGCCAGGAGTCGAATCCAGCTCTTGTATTTTGTACGAAAAAATGTTTATATTATAATTTTATATAATTATGTATAAAACATTTTGGTAATTATGCATTTTAAGAGACACCGCGCCGACGACCTTGATCTTGACATATACTGTCGAGATTACAACTTTAAGTGACTTCTAACAGGTTTTAGGTGGCGATTGTCCTGTGTTAAAAGTTTGAAAAATGATATCTCTTTTCTACTATATAAAAGGAGGAAAGGTGGGATAAACTGTCTAAAATTTGCTGAAGATCATTTAAAATTATGACAAGATATATCAAAATCAAGGTGAAGTGAAAGTCGCTTCGCGAGGAAAATTGTGTGGAAAGTAAAATATATTTTAAAACAGAAAATTTCTGTTTCATACAATAGAAAAAAAGATACCATTTTTCAAACTTTTATTGTTAATAACTTTTTAATAAAGGACGCTATCTAATCTAGAGATCACTCAGACCACGACCTTAACAATATAATGTCAAAATCAAGATCATCGATATCCCTTACATTAATTACCAACATTTTTCCTGAGAATTGATTAGATAGAATAAATAAAATCAGAAAGTTTAAAAATGATATATTAGGATTCTATTTTTTATTACATACATGTTTTATTAAAAAGCGTATATATGATGGATTACGTACTTTATCTATCTGTATTTTATATTCGATTACTATTATTAATGAAATAATATAGACACATATTATGAGCATATTTATTCAATAAAATGTTAATAAAATAATTAAACTGCCAGAGTGCGCTGAGATTCATCAGAATTCATCAGAATTCTGGTAATGTAACGCATAAAAATATTTGTCGTTTGTTAAATCCAGCTGAAAAATATTAAACAAATCTTTATAAGATGTGCTATAATTCTTATAAGATAGTCTACTAAACAATATAGCTGAGAAATCTCGAATCTTGTCATAACAATCATAAATATTTTATTTAACCAAAGTACATTTAATTATATATGTTGATATCAAAATTTTTCTCAAGCATTAGAGAAATCTATTATATACCGATATTAAAATCATCAAGAAGGACAGAACTGCGCTGTAGAACTGAAAAAAATATGCTTTTATTATACTTGAAATGAAAATATTTATATTAAATTGAGAATTAATATAAAAGAATTTTGAATTAAATTAACAATGAAAAATTTAAAAATGCAGTTAATGGAGAAATGATATTTCTCCATGAATTTGAAATATTATGTTGCTATTTAGATATTTATATAATTTATTAAAAATATATGTAGAAGTATTTATTGTCTATGTATACATTCTATTACATATGTGTACATTCTATTATATATGCTTATCTTTTTAATTAATATTTAATTAATATGTACCTGGCGAACGAAATTATATCCAAAGTGGAAAAGTCCGATGCCAAATTTTACTTCCCTTAGTTTTATTTGCAACATAAATTGTAAAACCTAATTAAAATAAATAATTGAATAAATATCAGTTATATTTTTCAGAAAATTCAGACATTAGCGTAAATTCTATCAAATGGCCATAAAATTAAGACATTAAAACATCAATTACGTTACATTGTTAGATATGAAAAGAGCAATACAATCCCTTAAATCTATTTATCATGTTTTCATCAAACTAGATTATCGAATTCAACAACAATCCATTTTTCAATCGTTGCGAACAAATTCGTATACTCAGTGAAGCACTCATCAAGCAGAGCACAACGCATGTATAATTTTTCTACAGTTATTTTTATTATTTTATGTATAATATATTCGCTTGTGACAACTGAAGAATGCTCAAACTAGCAGCCAATGTTATGATTATTCAATTTTAATCGTTTCAATTTTAATTTAATTACAGTTTTTGTATTGTTTAATTTACTCTTAAGTTAATAATATTTCGTCATTTTTAATATGTGTGAAAATCAATCAATTATTCAGTTTCAAAGTGTAAACAGCGTCAATATTAATAAATTATTTGAGACAAATTTAATATTAAACTAAATAACACTAATTGCAAGTTTTATAAATTATTTTCAATTTTATATGCTAAAATGCATAGTGCTTATTTTATAGAACATTGATAAATTTCAAATGTTCGCTTCCGGCATATAAAATAAAAAAAATTTATAAAACTTTTTCTAGTCTACATATTCTTAACTATAATGTTAGTATGTGCACAAGTATCCTAAAATATATAAGACTATAATACAATTGCTGTTCTATAATGTCTTAATTTTTTGCATAATCGTTCGGTAAAATCTATGCAGGTGATCAAATTTCCACAAACGCTAGTAAAATTACACATAGAATAGTTAAAATTTTATGTAACACTTCATTGTAATTATTTACCTGTTCACGTAAGTCCTCATCGAGATTATAACTAGATAATTTGTGAAGAACTGTTACTGTCTCGTTAATCTGAAATTGTTTTTATACAATATAAAAATTTGTAATGAAATTGAAAATTTTGCACCCAATAAATAAAATTGCGTTATTTCGAAAAAAATTTCGATATGTATAAATTTATTGTTGCGAAATTATTGCTTGTGCTTATTATTCTAATTATAAAAAATTAGTAATGTTTTAATTCTATTATATATCTTACGGTAAACAGTTTGACATATGTAGTTTAATGTGAGGAAGAACGCGTTCTCAGAATAAAATAAAAATGTCCATATAAAAGGATGAAAAGTTTTTCAAATGTCCATATCATCGTGTTTGTTTATCATTTTTAAGCATTAAATATGTTTGGATATAGAAGAAAGTAGTGAAAGCAAAGTTCCATAGCATTAGTAGTAACATTTGTATGTTAAATATTTTATTTAGTTTGCGTTTATTTAGTTTGATATAAAGCATAGTTATAAGTGGACGTGTCTGTAAATAAATGATAATTATTATAATTAATCAAATCATAAAGCACACGTACCAGAAATAAGCAAAATATATGTTTAATCTCAAATTTGATTTAAATTATAATTGTAACTGATCGGTTCAAAATGTGCAATTATTTCACACAGTTGAAGTTAATTATGTATTTTTGTAGGTATATGTATATGCATACATATTGTACACATATTATATATAGGACCGGCAATTTACCTCGCTCGTAGGAATCGTGTGGAATTTTTGACTGACGAAATAAAAGGAAGAAAAATACAAAATGACGATCTTTTTTTTTACAATTGCAAATTGCGACACTCTGTCTAATAGTCGACAAGAGCTCATTTATATTGGCCGTAATTTGTAAAATTAATTAATCATTTCGATTAATTACATTTATTCCTCTCTCATTCAGTTGTAAGAAAGGAATGCTTGATTGTGATTAGTCAATTCTTAAGATAACGACATACGGCACACGATTATGGCTAGTATAAATGATCTCTAAAAATTGAATCTGCGCGCGATTCACAAATATCGATCAGCATCCGCACACAACATTTTAAAAAGTTTACAGTTGATTTTTAATTCTTGGATTCCTTTAGTGTGGATTTATATACTAAGCTAAATTTTGGATATGGAGTACTTCACGATTCCACACTATAGATGCCGGATCTGATTATATATATAATATATTATATATAGGGGAAACCTAGGCAAAATAGACGCTCTGAGTAAAGTGAATATCTTTTATTTTCATTTATTTATATATCTTACATAAATAAAATTTTTCTGAAATTGCGCTATGAGTCTGTAGCAGTTGAAGGTATGACCGACCAGTGGCACTATGACAGTAAACGACATATTATTGCATTCATTTGTGTTTAATAGAGACATATAGAAAATTGAGTTTTCTTGCGATTTTTCCTTAGATAGCTTAATTATTATCTGTAATTGTTCCTTAACCAGTGAATGATTTTTTTATAAGAATTTTGTGTCTTTAAACGTATATTCGAGATTAAAAATTTTTCACTTGGTGCTTCAACTTATTCTAATCTTTCCAAATTCGCGCCAGGTAGGTCTTTTGGGCAAAGTGGGTGGGAGCAAAGCGGATGATTCATCCTCTTTACTCAGTATATGATTGATGATTGACAATGAAAATACTGAGAATACGGAGGGATAAACGACCTTTCGAATGTATGAAAGGCACGTGTTTGTTTGTACTCATTTTTATTTTTTGTCACAATGCAGTGTGATGATTTATTTATGACTGATCCAGTTATTGCTTCAAATGGGCTTATGGAAGGGGCCACACTACATATAGAGGATTTGGTAGCTACTTTTGTGACTTACAATTGCCGAGATTAATTCTAATTTTTTAAATTTCGTTTGCATTGCTTGAGTGATTCATTCGCTTTGCTCCGGAAGAGTCAAGCAAAGCGGATGATTTCTTTTTTTTATTTAACTAAAACGACATATTAATGTTCAAGTTTAAAATTTTTTTTTATTTTATTTCAAAGTTAAGTCCTTTACGAGATTTATGAAAAATAGTTTCTTAATTTTAATTGTCATTTTTTTTCTTCTCAATCTTAACGTCCATGTTGCCCGGGCTTCCTCTATATATGTACATATTATACATATATCCCGGTAAAAAATTTTTCATGTATAAATATGTATAAGTATGTATAAATATATATAAACTTGTATAAATATTCATAAACACATATAATTATATGTAAAATAATCCATAAAATATTGTAGCAATATTATTTTAAAAGATAGCAATATTTTATAAAACATTGTTGCAATATATTGTTGCAATATTACAATTTAATAAATAAGTACGCGGTTCCATCACCAGAGGGATACGTTTCTCATAAGAAGGAACGTCCAAAAGTCATATAGGAAGGAGTACAGTAATCGAGTTAGTGAAAGTAGTGAGTTTCCTGCAGATTCCCAATCTTTTTTAAAGCATGTTCAGATTCCCATCTAGATATTTTCCGGGTGCTATACTTGTTTAATGTTCGGTAAATAAGGATGGAATAATATCTGGATGGCACTAGGAAATCGAAATATAACTCTGGATGTGCTTTCTAGACTCTCGAATATTGTAGAAAATATTAAAATCACAGTATTTTACAATATTGTTGCAATATTTCTAATAAGCTATTATAATTTCAATATTGCAACAATTTATGTAATATCGCATACTATTGAAATATTGTTAGAATATTGCTGCAATATTTCGTAGGGGAGATACGTACAGATTCATATATCCCTTTTTTTTAATAAAATTACTTTATAATAAAAATAATAATGTAAAAACATCAAAAATAATTAAAGGGATAATTTTTGCATTGTTATTTTTAGAAAAAAATCAAGTTTGGAGAAATGTGAATGTTTACATTAGGGGACCTCTCTCTCCCTCACAATGACTTTGCGTCAAAGTTATGACCCTGAATAACCTCCAATAAATTTTATCTTTGATATCAGTCGATTATTTATTAAAAAATTATTAACAAAAAAATTTGAAAAATAATATCTCTTTTCTATTATATAAAATAGAAATTTAGCAAGGAAGAAGGTGGGGTGGAACTCGTTTCGCGTAGAAAGTGTGTTCCTTGGCGGGAGGGGGGGAGGGGGAAGCAAAATGGAAGTCACTTCGCATGGAAAGTCGTGCATCCTTTAATAGGAGGAAGATGAGATGGAATTCTCTTTGCATGGAAAGCCATAACATAAGCAAGGAAGGATATAGAATAGTTTTTAATATTACATATACATATATAATAGAAATAAGATGTTATTTTTTCAAACTTTTTTGTTAATAACTTTTTAACGTATAAGGAACAATGGTTAAATAAAAAGTTGAAAGTCATTCAGAGTCACGATTTTGACAATATATGTCAAGGTCATTGGGGAGGGGGGTCCCCTAATATAAATAATTACTGAATGTAAAAAAAATCATTCATATACAAGTATGTATAATTTTATATATAATCTTATATGAATAATTTTTTTGTATTTCTCCAAACTTTATTATTTTTTTAAACAAATAGTACGAAAATTATCCTTTAAATTATTTTTAATGTTTTTGCATTATTATTATTATTATTTCTGTTACACCAAAAAGTAATTTTACAAAAGAAAGAAAGATGTATAGCATGTATAGATATTTCATATATAACTATATATGTTGATAAATATTTATTTATATTTATGTATGTTTAAATATATTTATGTATATTCATACAGGCAAAATTTTTTACCGGCATTATATACAGGATATGCCAGAATGGCTACCAAATACTTTGTGCACAGATAAAGCGGACTAAACTGAGTCAAAAAGTCTTTTACTATTTTACAATTTTCACACTAGTTCACAAGATATTAATTACTAAAAGTCGTTGAATATTGTTTTTTAATAATTTTTTACTCAAGTACCGTTAACTTTACAGAAAAATAGCATTTTTCAGAATTTTTTAATACCGTATTTTGTTATGTTGATAAAAATAGTTATCAATAAAAAATGCAGTACTAAAAAGTTAATAAAAAATTATCAAAAAATTCTTAGAGTTCTATCAGAAGAAATTAAACAATTTTTGCTTCTTAAAGTTCTTTTTGTAAAATTGATTTATTATTTGTGATTTAATATTTGAGAAACAAATTATCGAATATTAAGCAATTTTTAGAGTAATTAATATTCAGAGTTTGGGAAGCCATTATGTTTACTTTTTATACTAAACATGACAATGCAATTTTTTATAACTAAAAGATTAGCCTAAACCTAAAGCATAAAACCTAAGCATAACGCTAAGATTATGCTCGATAAAAATCTTTTCCTGATACAACTTTAACAGTTAGTACAAAAAATTGTAACATTATTATCAAATTGTTTATTATAAAAAGTAACGGAAAAAGTAACGTTTTCCAATTCTGTTAATATCTTGTTAATATCTTATTAACGCTATTGCGAAAATTGTAAAATGATACAGGATTTTTCGATTCAGTTTAATATCTACACAACTCTATCTACACAAGAGCGTTTGGCAAAAAATTTCGGGACACTCTGTATATATATATATATATATATATATATATATATATATATATATATATATATATATATATTTTTAATATATTATTGCTGAATGATAGTCTCAATGTTTCAGTGGAAAAAATATATATATATTTAAT
>Ga0157364_1008434_pt1 | contig 10668 bp, 8 predicted proteins | sample AttsexASBM2_FD_111476 | JGI IMG/M metagenome (GOLD analysis project Ga0157364, IMG submission 111476) | Fungus gardens microbial communities from leaf cutter ant in Ribeirão Preto, State of São Paulo, Brazil - Atta sexdens ASBM2 | ecosystem: Host-associated > Fungi > Mycelium > Unclassified ... | reverse complement strand
CGTTATATAAAAGTACCAGACGCAAAAACAAAAAAGCCCGCAATGACGCGGGCTTAGAGGTGTTTATTGCTTTTACGTACTAGCTATTGCTAGACGTTAAATCATTCCCACTCGATTATAAACAAAACAAAAATATCAATATAAATCAAAAACATAAATATAAAAAAATGCAAAGACCATGAACAATACCATACTCAAAATGGCTCAAGGGGATTGCACCACTCGATTTTAACTAATTATCCTTTTTTCTTAACAACGTAACGCAAGGGTCTACTCTGCTTCTCCAAAAATCCCTCATCAATCAGACGTTGTAACCATGCCTTTGCCTGTAAGTTAGACACATTCAACGCAACCGCTACTTCGGCGTCATTCATCGGAGTGCTCAAAAGTTGCTGAATCGCTGCGCGTACAGATGTGAAGAGCACCTCGGCCGGCGTTGCTTCAGCATGCTCAAATTTTTTAATATCCTTTGTGGATGCTAAAGACTCTTTTGTTAATGGGGATAATTCTTCCGATGCCTCAGCTGTTGGCTGTTCTTCAAGAAGAATGTCAGCAGGTTCTGACAGCTCAATCTCGGTCTGCGAATCCGTTCTGCATGAGACTTGCTCTGCTGTTTTGACGTCAGCCAACAATGTGCCCTCTTTCGACGACAGAGAAAGATCTAACTGTGGAGAGGCTGCAGGCTTTGGCATCGCTATACTGAATACGTCTTTGAAGGATTCAACACTTTGCGGGTTGGGCCAAGGAAGTGCGCCTTTTTTTTGTAATCCGGTTAAACCTTCGGAAGCTTCGCCCGTCGATCGAATAAAAACAGGGACGAACCTTAGTGTCTCCAATTGTTCAATGGCACCAGCCCATGTCCCCCCTTTATTAAGGTCGGAATTCACCACCAACGATGTATCCGCCAATGCATAAATCAATTTATTGCGCTGCATGGCATGCCCAATATTGAAACCAGCGTTTGGATCGTAGGCAGAAACTAGTGTGAGGTTACCGTCACGTAAACGATTTCTTTCTTCACGATTCATTACGGCCTTTTCAAGGTGTTCAGCAAGCACACCAATACTCTTTCCGCCTGACTCCAATGCACCACGCATGGCAGCTTGGTCAATGCCTCTTGCCCCCCCAGACACAATGGCCCGTCCAGCACAGGCGGCTAACCGTCCAATGGACATGGTATAGTCAATTAACGACTCACTCACATTGCGCGATCCAACAACTGCTAGCCCACCTGCGTCAAGTAGCCTAATATCGCCACAGCCATAAAGTATTGCTGGAGCGTCTTCACGCAGCCGAGCTTTAAGGCGGCGTGGGTATCCAGGATCTGCACGACTTACAACCCAAATAGCTCTCGCTTGCCAGCGTTCCAGCACCTGACTTAATAGAAAACCACGAGCCAATAGACGTTGCATACGACTCTGATCAATCACTGTTTGACAAGCGCGTAAAATCTCATCAGCGTCTGGGGTTAAAAGGTCTGCTGGTTGACGGTGAATCTCACGCAAATGACGAGCAAGACGCTTGTATTCTCCCGGAGTTAAAAGCTCAGCTGACGGCATCCCACGTCCTGCAATCAGTGGTGCCGTCAGTAGCAGAATCGCTTGAGTATTAGGTGAAATCTTTTGCATCAGTCCTCGTGCCCAGTTTGTGAAAGAGCTATTGGCCAAACCTCACCGCTCCCAGCCTTTCGGAGGAGCCATGCTGCCACTGTTAGCGTCCATCGAGAATTAACAATGTCATCAACAAGTAACACTGGTCCACTAGGAATTGGCTCATTGGCTAATGCAAGAGAGCCATCAAGGTTACGTGCCTGCTGAGAGGAGTTCGCCATAGTCTTTTGCTCTGGCCTATCTTCAGTTTTTACAAGCAATTGATGAAAAGGTAGCCCTACGGCAGCGGCAAGTCTTTTAGCAAAATTCGGAACAATATCTGGATGCTTCAAAGATGGGATAGCTGTCACCCATTCAGGGGCTGGTGTGGGCCCCCATTGATGAAACATCTCAGCACATGCCTGAACCAATTTTTCAGAAAAATATCCATCTTTATAGCGATTTTCTCTTACAATACGTCCCCAACCAGCATCCCCCCATACACAAAGTGCTTTACCCGAATTAGCTCGATATGCAGGAGCGATGACTCCTCTAACGTCATACTTAGGCATTCCGCCATCAGGCCACTTCTTGCGGGGTTCAATAGGCAAGCTAGTGCGACAAAGAAATTCTATGGCTGCTTTGACCAGTGCTTCATTAACGGTCGAGGGCAGTGGAGATAAGGTAGGTGCTGTAACACTAGATGGATCGCCATCTAGAGCTCCAATTAGGAATCCCATATGATCACCGTACTGTAGGCTCGCGTAATGCTGCATCTGTTGATGCTCTTCCTGACGTAGCGCTGTGAGGCGTTCAGCCCGCTCCCAGAACGATTCGCTCAGTGTTGCAACGGTGAGCTGCCATTTACTGCCATGTTTTGCAATGGGGGCCGGTGACTCAAGAGAAAGAAGCGCAATCGTCTTATCTACACGCCCTTTACTGAGATTGATACGGTTCAACAACTCGGGAACTGATAACCCCTTGGGCTCGTCTTCAAGCGCTTCCAATACGTCTCTAACCTCGTGCCGTGTCGGGAAGGCGCTACGGATAAACCAGTCAGTGATATCTGACTCTTCCTGACCACTGAGGAGGATACCATAAGCGGACTCAATTGCTCGCCCTGCACGCCCCACTTGCTGATAGTAGGCGACAACCGAACCCGGCATCTGGAAGTGAATAACAAACGCCAAATCTGGTTTGTCATAACCCATACCTAATGCAGTTGTTGCAACCAGAGCTTTGACTTCATTGTTGAGCAACGCCTCTTCCAACTGCTCGCGCTGAGCACCGGTTTCGCCTGTATAGGCTTCAACATTGTAGCCTTGAGCTTTCAACCATTGCGCCACTTGATTAGCATCACGTACAGTCAAGGTATAAATGATGCCATTACCTTTTAGCGTACCTAGCTGTTCTGCCAGCCAAGCTAGACGCTCGGCCTGACTTGGTAAGCGGATAGTTTGCAGGGAGAGGGAGGTCCTGTTTAAGTCTCCCCGCGAAACATGGAGATTCGGACCTAGGACAGAAGCAAGATCTTCCATCACTCGGTTGTTCGCCGTTGCAGTGGTGGCGAGCAACCGCAGGTTTGGCGGGAGAGTTTTGACGATTCTCTCAAGCAGGCGATAGTGTGGCCGAAAGTCGTGGCCCCAGTCTGAAATGCAATGTGCTTCATCAATGACCAGCATCGAAATTTGTGCTGCGATACTGGACAGAACCTGTGTTCTGAAGCGCTCATTCGCCAAACGCTCAGGTGAAATCAGTAGTATATCGATTTTACCCTTGGCCAATTCACCTTCAATTACAGCCCATTCATCCATATTATCAGAGTTTATTGTCGCGGCACGAACACCCATCCGCTGTGCAGCAGCTATCTGGTTTCGCATGAGAGCCAACAGCGGAGAAATCAATAACGCTGGGCCATTTCCATTTTCTCGCAATATTTTAGTCGCGATAAAGTAGACAAAGCTCTTACCCCAACCAGTCTTTTGCACGACCAGCAAACGCCCCTTGCCTTCGACAATATGACGTATGGCATCTTCTTGGCCATCACGAAAACTTGCATCCCCGCGTCCGGAGCCGATTTGAAGAAGTTGTAACGCGCGTTTTGGATCAAAGACCATTAAAAACCTCTAGCCTACCACTGGCATCAATATATTTTTTACTGCGCAACTTATGTTGCTAGTATGTTTGGTAAATTTTTGGCGTATAGGGCGAAACTATAACTCAAGTCTCAGGCTCTGATTCTGCCAAAAATTTATTCGTCCTTAATTACCAAGCCCTCATTTTGAAGATTCGACCTTTCTCTCCCTCATCGTGTAACGTAATCACAATCTCTTCAGACGAGAATACTGGCTGATCACCAGCACGCACAGGCAAGTCCGAATCTATAAGAGTAATAATTGGCTGTAGCCCCAACTCCGCATAACGACGAATGATAGCCATAAGGTTTTCTTTCTTACGATCATCCAAAGACTCAAACACACCATCATGATAAACAAAACGAGGATACTTTTCGTCCAAATGAGCACGCAATACAGCCAAATCGAAGGCAATACAAAGCAGTTTGCGGTATGTATGCCCAAGATCGGCACTAGTAGCATTACCTGACTCGTCAAGTATTTCTGCCTTAAACTCTAGATGTCCTAGTTGATTGGGCGATACGCTCAGCAGAGCTTTGCGATCAATGACCTCTTCAACTATTTCGTTAAAGAAAACTCTTATTGCAGAAAATAAGCTGTCCTGATCAGAGTTTTGCTTCTCGACATTAGCTTCAATCTGGGCCTGTAGATTTCCACGCTCTTCTGTCAAAGACCTAATTTCTTTTCGAAGTTCCTGCAAACGATGTAAGAAGCCTCGTTGACGCTCTAACGACGTAATATCAGCACGCAATATCACCATCTCGTCCGAGACTTGTTTATATTTACCAAAAATGTCTGTTTCACTTAGAAATGAAAGCATCTCCGAGCGTTTTTTTCCTAGGAAATTCAATTCTGCATTGATGCGTTTTAGCTCAGCTTCGACTTCTTCCCGCTCTTCCTGCAGATAGCCACGACGCTCATCTGTAATAGCCCGATTGAAGTCGATTAGTTGTTGGAAATCCTTTTTAATCTGTCCTTCAAACAGGACTCCAGCCTCCTCAAATAGACGCTGCGCCTCATCGGGATTAAAGAGAATCTGATCTTCTCCCAACGAGGATATTATTTTCTTTTTGGTCTGATTGTATGAGTAACGTTCAGCATTTAAAGACGCAATTTTTACGTCGATGTCATCGACCAACTGCTTAGTACTATCCTTATCCTGAGTACGGAAATCAAAGGCATCGAGCAATGTCTGCTTTTTCTCAGCCTCTTTCTGCTTAAGTAACAGAATGCCCTCGATCTTGCTGATATCCTCAATAGAGCCACCCAATTCATTTTTGATAGTCTGTGCAATGGCTTGTTTCTTGGAGAGTTGCTCTTCTTTTTCATAATGTTCAACGATGAGTTGAGCGTCAAAACCAAGGACGTGAGCCAAGAAAGGCTTCCAATCTGAATGTGCTGCCGCAAATTTGCGTAGATGGAATACATCTCGGAAATCGTCCTGCGAGCGTAGTAGATATCCCAAGCCTTTGCGATATGCCCAAGGTTTGATTGCTCGCCAATCCAATACCCCATCCAATAACTCACGTGCACGCTCGAAAGGCATATTCACATGATCCCACTCAGTCAGTGCTAACCCCGACAAGTCTTGATGGCCTGCTTGATGACGCTTAAAACTAATTTTAGTGGCTTCTTTTACACTACGCCGAATCGTTACGAACGATGCATCTTCCAACTCAATCTCAAGGAAGAATATAAATTCTTTGAACAAATCGGAGTGCTTGAAAAGAAAGAACTTAGGGTCACGTTTGGCTAAGAAACCAAAGTCGAGCAAGCGCCCTAGCGTCGTCTTGCCGAGATTATGCGTGTCTTTACTTCTGTTCTCCGGCAAGCGGATTTCAGCCATAACGACATTCATGCCCTGGACAAACTCCACGGGATCGAATAAGTCAGGCTTGTTAGAATAGAGTCTAGATAACTTCATTTGGCCCCACATATTCTAGAGCATCGGTTTTGGGGCGATACTCAATCAATCCCATGAGATAAAGAAAATTAAGAGCAGGTAAGAACAGCACTTCTCCACCGATAACGCTTTTTTTCGCAAATTTACGTAGAGCGTCATAATCATCAATACGCCGAGTTTTCAAGCGAGCCAATAGTAACAGTGAGACATTGATAACTGTTCGATCAGGATGAGAGTGCTTCGTTGGCCGTAGCATGGTCTACCTCCCCAATATCACAATTCCAGTACATGTAAAACAGTACAGCACGCGTCAAGCGCTTGTGAGCGTGCTGCCGCAAGATAGGATCACGGCTGAACAACATGTCAACCAGATATTCCATTACCTCATCAAAAGTTTGATAGTCCTTACGCTTTGCAATGATCTTGAGTTGGAACTCATCGACTACCGACTCGTACATACGTAACAATTCGAGGTTTTCCGGAGCAGCCAAGAAAGCTCGAATTTGAGCCGTTTCCTTCAAGTATCTCTTCCGCTGAGCCTTGGCATACTCAACACTCATATTATTGAGTGTATTTTTTTTCTCGTATGTCACTCGCGCAATCGGCGGATCATCAAGCATTTCGACCAAGCTCTCTTTATTTTGAGCCAGAGCCTGTACAACATCAGACAAGTCATCGGGACTAACAATCAGCGGCGAATCAACTGGATCAAGGTCTGCTTCCCTCGCTACATCGGGGAAACGCTTAAGCCAGATCTCCAATTGTTCTAGCCCACAAAGATAAAGTGATGAACTGGAAATGTTACATCGAGACGAGAGGTAATCACGTATCTCCGTTTCAGCATTACCAGATAGGCGACGATTAGCGAATAGCATGTAATGATCTAACTGCTTGGCATCACGAAGTTTTTTTATACGAGGAATTTCTTTACCCAGCACGGTGTTCGCAGACGTAACACTGAAGAAGTCAGATTCGGAGAAATTTCGGTTATACCCATTGGTGTGCTTTGCCTGAACTATGGTTGTACCTACCCATGGCGCGTTCTTACTTGGGTGCAGTTCAGCTGTTCCCATAAACTTGGCATCGCGCCCACCATCAGGGCCCTTTGCAAATCCCTGTACGGCGGCTCCAAGCAACCGCTGGCACAGAAGAACGATCAAGGTCTCGAACTGACCATCGCTTAGATCTTCGTATGCGAATTTCATTTAATCTCCATCTCATGCCAGAATACAGGTAAATTGTAGTTTACTAAATCTCACAGTTATGTAACCAGTTTGTAGGCTTACTAACACAACCCTGACAATAAAAAATTGATGTAAATATTACCATTCAATGCTTGGTCAGACGAGAAAAATGCGCGGTATTTGTAAATTTTTGATAACTTATCCTGTTATAGATAGCTTGGCTGAATCACTATATCTAATGAAAAACCAGCTTAGATCCACAAGTTCTAAAAATGGTAGAAATTTATTCAATTTCAAGGAGTACTGATATAATAAGTCATTAGTCTATCATTGTAATTTTAACTTTCGCCTCTGTGAGATCGCAGTATTTATACATTACACAATAATCCTCATCAATTTAGAGATGTCGTTAAGTTCTCAAGTCTCAATATAAGTATATCTGCTAGCGAATATCCGCCAACTCCTCCAGTTTATAATAAAAAATTTTATTCGATATCAAAGTGCCTTAATCAGTATTTCTTACCATTCATTTTCCCTCCTTCACCTTATTTGTATGATATTCAAAAATTTCTGCACGCCCCTGCTCATACGTTATTTCACCTGAGATAATACGTGCCTTAATCGACTCATAACGTGGCGTCCCGCTAGGATCCATTCCTTCAAGCCTCAAAGAAGCCTCCGCTTTACGAAAACCCCTCATACGTATCTGTGATAAGGAATTTTTAGACATAGTTTTTCCTTTCAATTAAATAATTTAAAAAACGTCAGTTTACACCATCAAGCCAACTGACGTAGGTAACTCAAGAATTGTTATTACTAGATAAACCATCCCCAGTAAAATCCTCAGATTGGTGTTCATCCCGATGAATAGTTTTTTGTTTTCGTATCTGAGCCGCTAACTGCCCGCCAATAGTTTGTTGACCGCGAGAAGAGTTACTACTGTGCTTCATTCGCTGATACTCAGCTGCTCCATTAGCCATACTGCTTCCCATATGGCTCGCCATGCGGCCAGCTTTCGAGAATGATGAAGCGAATCCTTGGCTTCCTCCGCTGGCGTTACCTGAACCGCTCCCTGCAGACGAACCATCGGAACCGCCTGAGGGTTGACCTCCAGGAGTATCTACAGAACCGGTATCTTCACCACCGCCAAATCCTCCACTGGAACCGCCTTCACTGCCTGAACCAAATTCTTCGGCCATTGCAGCCTGTGCTGACTCAAATGCTGCCTTTAATGCAGCCGCTCCGCCACTGACTTGAGCTGAGGCTCCCATCGCCATTGCTCCTGCCCCGCTAATTGCTGTGCCAGCAGCTCCAGTAATCATACCCGCACCAAAACCACCGAGACCTTGCAAGGATGCCCCTCCTATTATGCTAGATAACAAAGAAGGTAATCTATTAGACAATACTAGAAGGATAATTGACGCCAGGAGTAAAATAATCAGGCTATTAAGATCAGGAACGTCATTTTTAATAATAGAAAAATATTGGTCTATAAATGATTGTCCAATACCAATAATTAATGTCATAGTAAATAACTGAGTACCTATCGATAAAACAGTTCGGAAATAATTTATCGCTATATCAGAAGTCCATTTTGAACCACCAAAACCGAGCAATATCACTCCTGCGTAACACAACACCCATGCAGAAACTAACATTATTAGCATATTTATTGCTATGAGAGCCATCACTACCAATACAATTATCGCGACGACTAACATTAAAGTCGAAACCATTGGAGACCAGATTGATGCGGCAGAACTAACCTTAGTCAATATAACAAATGCCATATCAACAATACTCGAAGGTGAAATGCCAACACCGCTCCCTAAAGCATTTGCTGCGAGCTGTCTCATCGAGTTAATTATAGATTGTGATATAGCTGGACCATTATTCAAAAGATAATAAAAAAAACCAATAACGGCAAAAAAGCGAACAATTTCTGTAAGAAGGCTGCTTAATCCTTCCCCTTGCATCGCCATCATGCCGAATGTCCAAACCATGCTTATTAATACTAGACCCCAGAAGAGAAAATTAGCATAAGTACTAATTTCAGCAACCCAGGTCCCAGCTACTTGTTGAAACTTATCTAACAACGTATCAAGTAGTCCACTACTGTCTAGTTGACCAGCATAAGCGTCTACAGAAAAGCAAATTATTACGCCTAATAAAGTGAGTTTACTTAGTATTTTCATAATTACCATTCTCGTTTAGGGCTTGGATTATTGTTGCCGTGCAATGCACACTTATCGTGACTATGTTCATCTAATTTATTATCTGGTTGAGTCGAGCAATCTTTATCGTTTTTCTCGCAAGAACATAGCATCATGGGAGTAATTAGAATAATTACCATTATGATTTTACTTTTTATTCAGTTAGCCCTCACCAAATTCGCTTCGGGCTTGATGTGTTCTGTCCAGTTAATACTTTCTCATCAGCGGCTGTTTGTTGGGCTTCCTTATCGGCCTGAGCTTGCGCTAAGGTCGTAACTGCATTTTGTTGTGCCACCAATAGTGAACGGATTTGCAGCAACTGGTTTGCTTGTGCGCTAGCAAGTTGGTTAGCCGCCTGAATGGCTTCCATTTGCCCACGTGCATCGGCAGATTGAATTTGCAAGTCTGCTAAGTTGTTAGCATCTTTCTGTAATGTATCCTGCTGTACATCAATAGCCTGTAATACGGCGTCATTAGCTTTTTTTCGTGCCTCAGAACTATTCTGTTCAGCTTCACGCAGTGCGTCAATCTCGGACGCAGTACACTCAACATTACTTTTGAAACAAGGTGATGAGCGGTAGTAGTTGATGTCTTGATAACGTTTTAGATATGAATCAAGGCTTCCTGCCTGATTTTTGTAATAATTTAATGTGTTCTGTGCCTGGAGTAATTTCTTAATGGTTGAATTAGCTTGGTCCCAAATGTAGGCAGCAGGAGCTACAGTGTTCTGTAGCATATTTTCATATTGCTGCAGTTGCGTTTGGTATTGCTGGATTTGTTGTGCTACTGCCTGAACACTGTTGACTGCACTGATTGTGGTTTGAACTACATTAGTGCCATCAATAACGGGAATTCCAGCTTGCACCGGTGATACCGCTATATATGTGCTCACAATAATTATAAATAACGTTCTAGCGGCTAAAAAATTGCTTTTCGATATAGTGACAATAAGATTATATTTCATTTTTACCTCTAATTTTTGGGTTATTGATGTATTTGGCTAATGTCGAAAAGCTACTTTGTTTCATTATCTTCATTGGAGGATATTTGCTTTACCTTTTTAGCCGCTAAAATTAATTGTTTTTCAATATAGCGTTAATAACAGTCCGTAACTCATCCTAGGTACTCTGGATTTTAGATAACAATGTTTTTAATACTGCAGGAGAAAAGTTTGCTGTGCGTTAATCATCTGATAACCACATTTTCAATAGACCGGCCAGACGGCCAAGATCCCCATTGATACGCACCATTTTGCGCGCTTGTTCAAGATCAACAATTCCACCTACTCATAACCCATTTCTACCTTTCTTAGAAAAGCCGCAACACTCAAACCTGTAATATTTACGTTCACTTCTATTTGTGATTTTCCTTCAGGCAGGTAATACACCTTGATTGGAGTGCAATATTTCCGGGTTAATTTATCACTCTTCTCGATCTCCAAAAGGCGGCAGCCGGTTAGCCTCGTCAGAGCAGGATTCCCTTTGAGCAGCGTAGCTACGAATAAGGGAGAGTAAAGTTGGATCACCGTTCACGGTGGGCCTACTTTACATATCCTGCCCATCAACTGCCGTTGTTTATCTGTGTACACTAATGTGTAATTTAGTGTACTCGATGTGTATTTATAGCGTATTAAAGTAGTATCAT
>Ga0157364_1008432_pt1 | contig 10669 bp, 12 predicted proteins | sample AttsexASBM2_FD_111476 | JGI IMG/M metagenome (GOLD analysis project Ga0157364, IMG submission 111476) | Fungus gardens microbial communities from leaf cutter ant in Ribeirão Preto, State of São Paulo, Brazil - Atta sexdens ASBM2 | ecosystem: Host-associated > Fungi > Mycelium > Unclassified ... | reverse complement strand
TTTCAGCACATGGTTATCACCGTAATATTTTTGCATTTGATTAATGGTGATGAGAGGCATCGAATTTCTTCTCCAGATATTGGCTGTAACGCGACAGCGGGTAACACACAATAAAATAGCCCAAGGCCACTAAGCCAAAGACTTTAAATGGCTCGAAGGTGACATTAGTCAGCATGGAACCGGCTTTGGTGATCTCGACAAAGCCGATAATTGAGGCCAGCGCCGTCCCTTTAATCACCTGTACCGCAAACCCGACGGTCGGGGCCAGCGCAATACGCAGCGCCTGCGGTAGGATCACATGCAGCATCGTTTGGGTAAAACTCAGCCCCACACAGCGTGAAGCTTCCCATTGCCCTTTTGGTAACGCGAGAATACTGCCATGCCAGATATCCAGCAGAAAGGCGCTGGTATATAGGGTCAGGGCAATAGATGCAGCGGCCCAAGGAGAGACATCAATCCCGAACAGTGCCACCCCAAAAAAGGCTAAGAACAGTTGCATCAACAATGGTGTTCCTTGAAACAATCCACAGTAGCCACGCACCAGTAACTGTAGGCTGCGAAAACGGCTCATTCTCATCAGTAGCAACGGGATCGTGGTCAGGGTACCGCCGAAGAACGCCACCAGCGATAAAGCCAGCGTCCAGCGCCCCGCTAGCAGTAAGTTGCGGATGATATCCCAATCTGTAAATGTCATCATTTTGCACTCACTCCCAGCCAACGTCGGCCAGCAAATAACAGGATATGACGCATCGCCATCGATAACAGCAGATAGATCAGGGTGGTCACCAAATAGACCTCAAAGCTAAGGTAAGTGCGTGACTGGATCAGGCTGCTCTGGAAGGTCAATTCCTGATAGGAAACCTGGGACACTACCGACGACCCGAGCATCACAATAATGCACTGCCCCACCAACGACGGATAAATACGCTGTAAGGCCGGAGGCAAGATCACGCGTAGAAAGGTCTGCAGACGGCTGAAGCCCAGCACTCGACACGCTTCCCACTGCCCTTTCGGCGTGACTTGGATCCCTGCGCGGATAATTTCGGTACTGTATGCCCCAAGGTTGATGATCATGGTTAACAGTGCCGCTTCTCCAGCCGTTAGGCGTAGGCCGATATTTGGTAAGCCGAAGACAATAAAGAACAACTGAACCATAAAAGGGGTATTACGGATCAGGGCCACATAGCCGCCCCACAGGCGGCTCAATAGGGTTGGCTTGCCACTGCGCAATGCCGCACCGAGGATCCCCAGAGCCACACCGCCCAAAGTCGCCAATACTGTCAGCTGGACAGTGACCCACAATCCGGATAGCAATGCCTGCCGATATGGCCATAAGGCCGGAAAATCGAGATGTGTCATAAACAGTGATCAGCTCCCCAAACTGGCTGGTAGCGGCGCTTTCATCCATTTTTCTGACATCGCATTCAGTGTGCCGTCTTTGATTCCGTCACCAATCAGCGTATCCACTTCCTGCTTCAGTGCCGGTTCATCTTTTTTCAGGCCAATAAAGCAAGGGGAATCTTTCAGCATAAACTCTGCTACCGGTGCTGAGGACGGATGTTCACGGGTAATGGCAGCCACCACCAGGTTGCCAGTCGCCACATACTGAACCTGCCCCGCTAAGTAGGCAGACAGCGTAGTGTTGTTATCTTCGTAGCGCTGAATGGTGGCGTCTTTGGGCGCAATTGAAGTCAGCACCATGTCTTCAACGGCACCACGGGTTACCCCGATGGTTTTGCCGCTCAGTTCCGCAGCATCTTTTACCGGATGATCTTTCGGGCCGAACACGCCTAGGAAGAATGGTGCATAAGCACGGCTAAAATCGATCACTTTTTCACGTTCCGCATTTTTGCCCAGACTGGAGATCACTAAATCCACTTTATCCGTCTGCAGATAGGCAACACGGTTAGCACTGCTGACCGGCACCAGCTGTAACTTAAGTTTCATCTTGTTCGCCAGGTAAGCGGCCATATCGATATCGTAGCCCTGCGGTTGCAGATCGGTACCCACTGATCCAAAAGGAGGAAAATCCTGAGGGACCGCTACCCGCAGCACGCCACGGTGCTGAATATCCTGCAACTGGTCGGCTAATACGGCTGAACTTTGTGCGAAAAGTAATGCTGCGCCGGCACATGCCATCAATAATTTTTTCATTTTTCTACCCTGCCCCGTGAATGAAACAAAAAATTCTTTGTTATTCTTTTTGCAACTAATGTGCCAAAAAATCGCGACAAGATTTTTTTATTAACTCTCGGTTTTGATGGGGAATAGCGCGAGTAACAGCAAAAAAAAAGGGTGCGAGATTGCACCCGGAAAATGCAAGGCACCATCTTGGTGCCCCATCAGCGTGTTTCTAGCTCATCCAATTGCTGATAGAGATCGGCAATCTGATGGATGCGCTGCCGGCCGCTGGCTAAGGTCTCATGTAACAAGGCATTCGCCACTAAATTAACCAAGCTCATTGCGGCACTGTAGCTATCAAAGGCAGAAACACTCTCGAGCGGTGCAGACAATTGCCAGCGGCTCAATCCCTGCAGAGCTGTCACATTTGGTTCACTGAACAGTACTACCGGCACCGACTGTCGCTGTAACTGTTCCAGCAATGGGCGAATAATGGCCGGACGGCGACGAAAAGCTACTACCACCACCACATCCTGTTCGCCAAGATCCACCAATTCTTCAGATAACGTCTGTCCTGGTGTCGGTAACAACTGCACCTGGGGGCGGCTCTGCATCAGTTGCAAGCGCAGGTGCATGGCCACCGGGTAGGAGTTACGTAACCCAAACACCACTACCCGCCGTGCACTGCTCAGTGCCTGAATAATGCCACTAAACTGCTGTGCATCGATGCTGCCTGACAGCTGGGTCAGATTTGCTAGCTCCTGCTTATAATGTCGGGCCAGTAACGTGTTTCCCTGCACCGCATCACGGTTATCCGTTAGCGGCATACCGGTCTGGCGTAGGGTACGCAGCTCATCGTGCATATCCTTATATCTTTCATAACCCAAGCGCTTAAATAACCGGCTTACTGTCGCCTTAGAGACGCCACTCAGCCTGGCCAGTTCTGCACTGTTATAGCTAATCAAATCATCAAAGTGGTCAAACACGAAATCAGCCACCCGTTTTTCCCTTGGGGAGAGTTGTGAATACTGACTTTCCAGTCGTTGGTCCAAAGATTTCATCATCGCTCCTGCAACGTTTGTTACAGCAGAACCTAGCACGATTCGATCCACTCTGATGGCAGTCACCCTAAAAAAACAAATCAGGAACAAAAATTGCTAGGTATTGCACTGTTTTTATCTGTGCCCTCTGAGGAGCCTATGATACAGAGTAATATTGCGCCAAACGGTATGGCGGTCACCCCCCATCATTTAGCCAGCCAAAGTGCGCTGGCCGTATTAAGGCGCGGTGGCAATGCCATCGAAGCCATGGTGGCAGCAGCAGCCACTATTGCCGTTGTCTACCCCCATATGAACGGTTTAGGCGGGGACAGCTTCTGGCTTATCGTACCGCCAGAAGGTGAACCGGTGGCTATTGACGCCAGCGGTGCCGCAGGTAGCCTCGCCACGGTTGATTTTTACCAAGGAATGACAGCTATTCCTTATCGAGGGACTCAAGCGGCACTCACGGTGGCCGGTACGGTCAGTGGCTGGCAGCAAGCTCTCACCTTATCACAACAGATGGGAGCCGCCCCTGCTCCGTTGGCAGAGTTACTGCAGGATGCCATCGGTTATGCTGCAACCGGTATTCCCGTCACCGAATCACAGACTGCCGCCACCGCCGCCAAGCGCCAAGAACTGGAATCGTTACCCGGCTTTGCCGACATTTATCTGCCAGAGGGTAAGGTACCTGAGCCCGGCAGTCGCTTCTGCCAACCCGATCTGGCTGCTACCCTGCAGGCCCTGGCGGATGATGGATTAGACAGTTTCTACCGCGGCCCGCTGGCAGAGAAAATTGCTCAGGGGATGCAGACTCTTGGGATGCCAGTAACCGCTGCTGACCTGAAGCAGCATCACGCCAAAACCTGCGCCCCACTGCAGCTGCAGCACAGTGAAGGAACACTGTATAACCTTACCCCACCAACCCAGGGGCTGGTCTCTTTGGCGATTAACGGCATTACCGATCACTTACAGATGGCAGAAGCCAGTGAGGCTGATACCATTCACCGAATTGTGGAAGCAACCAAACAAGCTTTCACACTGCGTGATAACTATCTCACAGATCCTCGGGAAATGACGGTTGATGCCCAGTCGTTACTCGACCCGCAGGCAGTGGCCGCCATGGCAGCAAATATCAACCCTCAGCGTGCCGCACCGGTTGCAGGACAACGTAATCCGGGAGATACGGTCTGGATGGGCGTCATAGACCAGCAGGGAATGGCAGTCTCGTTTATCCAGAGCATTTATCATGAATTCGGCAGTGGCGTCGTCATCCCTGATACCGGCATCCTCTGGCAGAATCGCGGCGCCTCCTTCAGCTTAGAACCCAATAAACTACTGACCCTAGCGCCAGGCAAATACCCTTTTCATACCCTCAATCCAGCAGCAGCCCGCCTGAAAGATGGCAGAGTCATGGTCTATGGTTCGATGGGCGGCGACGGTCAGCCACAGACCCAGGCCACTGTTTTTACCCGTCATATTCAGCAAAAAATGCCATTGCAACAGGCGATTTCAGCCCCGCGCTGGCTGTTGGGTCGTACCTGGGGCGATTCCAGTGAATCCTTGAAACTGGAAGGACGCTTTTCCGAACATACCGTGGCGCAGCTAGTCGCCATGGGCCATGAAGTAGAAATGCTCAGTGATTACAGTGAAGCCACCGGACATGCCGGCGCGGTAGTTCGCCATGTTAACGGTATGCTGGAAGGGGCATCGGACCCACGCAGTAACGGCAGTGCAGCCGGTTTCTAAGGAGAATAAAATGACAACACAGGATAACTGGTCCTCCTATCTGACCCAAATGGAAGCGATACTTGACCTTGATCTTACGGATGAACGCCGCGCCGAACTCCTGGTACAGCTGACCCGTATTGCCGGTATGGCTGGCCCATTAATGGCGTATCCCCTCGATGATCGCCTCGAAGTGGCTGGGGAGTACAAGCTATGACCCTTCCATCAATGACCATCCGCCAGATCCAGCAGGCCAGACAGCAGGGTGAACTCAGTGCCACCGATATTGCCAAGCAAACCTTGGAGAGCATTGCCCGTTACAACCCGCAACTCAATGCGTGGACGGAAGTGACCCGCGAGCGGATGCTGCATGAAGCCGCCGCCGCAGACCAAACATTTAAGCAGGGAGAACGCGGTGGTCCGCTGACCGGGATCCCTTACGCGGTCAAAAACTTGTTTGATGTTCAGGGATATGCCACCCTCGCGGGGGCTAAGCTGTTCTCCGGCCGTGCAGCGGCCAGCCAAGATGCCTGGGCGGTCTCCCGCCTACATAATGCAGGGGCACTGCTGTCCGGTATGCTGAATATGGATGCTTACGCCTACGGTTTTACCACCGAAAATACCCATTTCGGGCCAACCCATAACCCTCGGGATTTACAGCGCATTGCTGGCGGTTCTTCCGGCGGTTCAGCCGCTGCCGTTGCCGCTGGGCTGGTGCCTTTTTCTCTCGGCACCGATACCAACGGTTCGATCCGAGTACCCGCCTCACTGTGCGGCGTTTTTGGCTTAAAACCGACCTTTGGTCGCCTTTCAAGACAGGGCACCCATCCATTCGTTGCTAGCCTCGATCATATCGGTCCCTTTGCACGTTATGTGGAAGATCTGGCGCTGGTCTACGATCAACTGCAGGGCAACGACCCACAAGACAGTTTCCAAGCGATGCGTCCGTCGGAACCGGCATTAACGACCCTAGAAGATCCGGTTTCCGGACTGCGAGTCGGAGTACTGGGAGGCTTTTTCTCAGAATGGTGTGATGATGAGGCGCGTCAGGCGGTGGCTCGGGTTGCCGCAGCACTGGGAGCGAGCGAGGAGGTTATCCTTGAAGATGCGGCCTTGGCCCGCTCCGCAGCCTTTATTCTCAGCGCCAGCGAAGGGGGCAACCATTACTTACCAGAACTGCGTAACCGTCCGGAACTCTTCGAGCCTCATTCTCGTGAACGCCTGCTGGCCGGCGCCATGCTGCCAGGGACCTGGTATGTGCAAGCGCAACGCTTCCGCCGTCACTTCCGCGATCAAGTCTTGCCTCTGTTTGATAAGGTTGATCTATTACTGGCTCCGGCAACCCCCTGTAGTGCCACGGTGATCAATCAGGAAACGATGCTGATTAACGGTCAGCAACTGCCAGTACGTGCCAGTATGGGGATGCTGACCCAACCGATCTCCTTCCTTGGGCTGCCGGTGTGTACCGTGCCGTTACCTGCCGCGAACGGACTGTCTATCGGCGTACAGATCATTGCCGCGCCGTTTAAAGAAGCTGTCGCTCTGCGTGCCGCCCGGGCGTTAGAAAAGCAGCACATCACGCTGCCTCCACTTTCATTTATGGAAAAATCCGCATGAATGCACCTGTGATCAATCACCCTGCCACCCTGCAGGAAGTCACCACCCAGTTCCAGCGCTATGAAAAAGCCCTCACCGGGAATGATATTGCGGTACTGGACGAGTTATTTTGGCATAGCCCTCACACCGTGCGCCTCGGAGCCGGTGAGAACCTCTATGGTATCGATGAAATCCGTGATTTCCGTAACGCTCGCCCTTCCGCTAACCTGGAGCGAACACTGAGAAATACCGTGATCACCACCTACGGTACGGATTTCGCGGTCTGTAGCACCGAATTCACCCGTACCACCACCGACAAAATTGGTCGCCAACAACAGACCTGGGTGCGTTTTCCAGAAGGCTGGCGCATTGTCGCCGCCCAAGTCAGCTTAATGTCCTGATCCTAGCGCCCCCATCCGGGGGCGTTCGGCTTTTAGGGAGCCGGATGATGGGTAGCCCAGTGTTCAGCGACCTGCTGGCGAGTGCAGACCCACACATCCGAATACTGACTGATATGGTCAAGAAAGCGCTGTAAGGCGCGAAAACGTCCCGGCCTTCCGAGAATACGGCAATGCATGCCGACCGACATCATCTTCGGTGAATCCGCTCCTTCTTGGTACAACACGTCAAAACTGTCACGCAGGTAGGTAAAGAACTGCTCTGCGGTATTAAACCCTTGTGGCGTGGCGAAGCGCATATCATTACATTCCAGCGTATAAGGGACCACCAGATGCTGTCGTACCTCACCAGACTCACAGGTAACCGGCGTCCAGAAAGGCAGATCATCCCCGTAATTATCGCTGTCATAAAGGAATCCGCCCTGCTCCACCAGCAACCTGCGGGTATTGGGGCTATCTCGTCCGGTGTACCACCCCACAGGAGACTTACCGAACAGCTCAGTCAGGACGTCAATGGCCTGCTGCATATGCTGCTGCTCCTGATGTGGCGGCATGTCCTGATAATGGATCCAGCGCCAGCCATGACTCACCACATCATAATCAGCCGCTTTAATCGCCGCGACAATCTCTGGATTACGGGCCAGCGCCATCGCCACCCCAAATACCGTAAGAGGTAGTCCACGCTTTTCAAATTCCTGATGGATGCGCCAGAACCCTGCCCGGGAGCCGTACTCATACAGCGAATCCATAGACATATGCTGTGCCGGATAACTGGCCGCCCCGATAATATCCGATAAGAACTGTTCAGACCCGGCATCACCGTGCCAGACATGATTTTCCCCTCCTTCTTCGTAGTTGAGGACGAACTGTACTGCCACTCGGGCGTTACCGGGCCAGACTACCCGAGGCGGCTTACCGGCATAACCGATCAGATCCCGTGGATAGTGATCGCCGAGATCGTATTTCTGAAGGTGACGTTCGCTCATGTTAATGCTCTCCTGAATCGGGTAACTGTTCCCTTGCTGCCAAATGCGTCACAGTTCAGTAAGCAAGGATTGTGCCATCGCCATTTTCACGGCACTGTTGCACAATCATCCGGATATTCCCCTGCCGGTTTAGACTATCATAATGGCATTTATTACTCGGCACACGGATGCCACAGGCTATTCAGGAGTCCACCATGACTATCAAACTTCGCCCACTGGAACGCGAAGATCTCCATTTCGTTCATCAGCTGGATAACAATGCCAGTGTCATGCGTTACTGGTTTGAAGAACCCTATGAAGCTTTTGTCGAGCTTTCTGACCTGTACAACAAACATATTCATGATCAGACCGAGCGCCGTTTTGTGGTGGAGCATCAAGGACAAAATGCTGGCTTGGTCGAGCTGGTGGAAATCAACCATGTACACCGCCGTGCAGAGTTTCAGATAATCATCGACCCAGCCCATCAGGGAAAAGGGCTAGCTAGTCAAGCGGCTAAACTGGCAATGGAATATGGGTTTTCAGTGCTGAACTTGTATAAACTCTACCTGATCGTTGATGAAGAAAACGAAAAGGCGATCCACATATACAGCAAGCTGGGGTTTGAAATAGAGGGCGTGTTAAAACACGAGTTTTTTATCAATGGTGAATACCGTAACACCATTCGTATGTGTATCTTTCAACATCAGTTTCTGGAAAAGTTCCGCCAGCCCCGCTCCCCGATGGTCAGCCCGACTGCGCAATAAGGCAGCAACAAACGCCTACCTCAAGGTAAGGCAGAAACAGCCTGCGGCGACGCGGCTGTTTCTGCCAAGTGTTAAGATTCAGCCGAAGACACCGTTCAGATAACGTTCCAGTGCCATACGTGAACTGAAACCGTGTGGGATGCCATAATGCTCTCCCGGTTCATCCGTAGACAGCAACGGAAACTCGGTGTAGTGGTCACTGCTTTTACTTTCAGACGCCGGTTCTGCGAAGTTCTGACTTTTCGCTTTCAGGGTCGGATGGATCACCAATGCGGTACGTCCCATGCGGGCTTCCCGGTTAACATACACATAATCTTCCCCCCTACGGTAGCCATATGCTTTTGCGGTCACCAGATCCATCTCAAATCCTGCTTTTTCCAATACGCGGGCGACCTCATCCGGACGTAAATACATAGTTAATCCCCTTCATTCTTATGATACCGGTTAACTTTATCGCAGCACCTCTATCCTGTGGCTAAGATCATTCGGAATCTTCCTTAACTTTCAGCATAGTTCAGATCAGCGTCTATACTCAGTTAACAGGTATTAATCAAAACGGAGATTAAAAATGCCAGCTAAACCAAAAAAAATTGAAGCCGAAACTGAAGAAACTCAACTGGACGTGAGTGAACTCGCGGACAGCCTGGATGCATTACTCAAGTCTTATTCTGATGATGCTCAGGACGGCCTAGAAGAAGCGCAAAAAAATGCCCAGAAGCTTCTGAAGAAAGCACGTGCCTCGCTGAAAGACAACCTGCCGGATGCCGACGATATCGGCGAACCGTCATGCTGTGCAGATGCTTGGGTGCGTAGTAATCCGGTACCGGCTGCCGGTATCGGTGCTGCACTGGGCCTTATTGCCGGATTCCTACTGGCAAGACGTTAATCTCTGGCCCGCTCAAGGCATAAGTTGATGCCTTACCTGTTACTGCCAGCCCGCTTTCAGGACTGGTAGTTTTTTTTGAACGGATATTCTCCCCCTTGCCCTCACCTCCGTACGCTTCCCCCTTTCAGCGACCACCACGTTGACGACAAGGCCAAAGGCCGATTTTGTCCAAAATAGCGCTACCTATCATCAAAACTTTTCAAAAATAGTCCTCAGGTCTGACTCACTCCCCCCACAATAATGTATCCCTCGTCATTCCATATTTTTAATAAAATCTCCCCTGACACTCATCCTCTAGCAACAGAAATAGCCATCACTCGCCCCCTTGAAATTAACAAAAATATGCTGACGAAGTCAGAGCATTATTCTGTCCTCCAAGGAACTAAAATGGATAAAATATTGACCGATGAATAGCATGAATATATTTGTGGTTGCTAAGAGAATATTTACACTTCCTACCGCCCTCTACTTCAAAAATTCAAAAAGAAATATCCCCCAAAATAACATAGCTACCTAGACCATAAGTCCATAATTAACACCTAAAAGCAGTAATAAATTTTATCTGTGCAGGATTCATTGGTGAATACCTCTGCGTCACTTACCAGCGATACTGACAGTGTCTGCCAGAGGACTACACAGTAAGGCTACCCACAGCCCGTAGTCAGCGAAGAAATCCTCTTGTCCAATAAGGGATAAGACCCGATCTTGGCTAAAAAAAATGACATAAAGTTTCGTGGCTTATTATTCATTTTTTATTTAATGAACAGAAAATATCGAGAGTGAAATATTTCCTGCCATCCCTTATCAGTACTGGAATAATCGCAGATCCGCACAGTTAACCAAGCGGAATAATGTCACACCAAGGGTTGCCAGATAAATTCATTGTGGTACGGTTAAAAAAGTAAATCACCCTCCGGACTGCATAACCCCATGAAAAAATAAATAACACTCAGGAAATGACAACTGAATGGCAATTAAACTTGAAGTAAAAAACCTGTATAAGATCTTTGGAGACCACCCCGGGCGAGCGTTTAAATACCTAGAGCGCGGAATGGACAAAGATCAGATCCTTGAAAAAACGGGGCTTTCCGTTGGCGTCAAAGATGCCAGTCTGGCCATTGAAGAAGGCGAGATATTTGTGATCATGGGATTATCCGGCTCCGGAAAATCCACT
>Ga0157364_1008431_pt1 | contig 10670 bp, 3 predicted proteins | sample AttsexASBM2_FD_111476 | JGI IMG/M metagenome (GOLD analysis project Ga0157364, IMG submission 111476) | Fungus gardens microbial communities from leaf cutter ant in Ribeirão Preto, State of São Paulo, Brazil - Atta sexdens ASBM2 | ecosystem: Host-associated > Fungi > Mycelium > Unclassified ... | reverse complement strand
CTCGTAAACTGACATTTTCAATCGAGAGTAACTTTATGATGCAGACACAAATCGATTAATGTTTCTATGGGGTTATGTTGACAGATGCCCAAGTTTATTGTATGACGTCTATGATCTATTTATTTCGACCACCACTTACCGTTAAAACCATCTATAGGAAAACGGCGGAAGCAAAGTTGTACACCTAATACCTCAAAGGTTCGGAGATACAGCGCGTTTCAGTTTTTGCGCAACCCCTACATAGCAAATTTAGCGAATTTTAAAGATATCGAAATGGGACCAACGGCATTCGAAAGAGAATCGTTTGTACCCGTTTGTACCTCTATTACTTTCGTTTGTACCTCAAAGGGTTCGGAGATACAGCGCGTTTCAGTTTTTGTGCTACCCCTATATAATATTTCCAAACCTATATAGTATCTACAAACGGGTACAAACGATTCTCTTTCGAATGCCGTTGGTTCCATTTCGATATCTTTAAAATTCGCTAAATTTGTTATGTAGGGGTTGCGCAAAAACTGAAACGCGCTGTATCTCCGAACCCTTTGTGGTACAAACGAAAATAAGAGAGGTACAAACGGGTACAAACGATTCTCTTTCGAATGACATAAATGAAATTAAAAAATTTTAAAGTTGCGCGCATTTTTTATTTTTCACTTTTTTAAGGTACACTGTTTGAGGTACAAACGAAATAATGATCGGTACAAACAAGTATAAACGAAGTACAAACGACCTGCAGTATTAATTTTTATTTTTGATAAAGTTGAGCGCCAGGTTCACATCGGTAAGATATTGTCTATTTAGTCATTCTTAACGAATCTAACGTCTTCTGTCATCGTAAAAATGATGTGAATTTGTCACAGTCACATAATGTCAAATAAACCAATGTCAAAAATATGTCATTATTTTCATATTATTTTCATATTATTAATGACATAAATAAATGGCATTATTAATTAATCACTAATAATTTTACCAATGTATCATCAATTAATCGTTTATCTGATGTTAATAAGTATAACATTGTAAATACATCATAAATAAATGACGTCATTAATTGGTAAAAAAGATAACTCATTATTACATCTTAAATAGATCATATGACGTCAATAATTCAAAATGACTAACTGTAGTCAAAATAACTACTTGGGCTTGCGTAGCCCAAGTATGCAAACGTGACCACACAGTACATGTGCAGATATTATAGCCGACGGCACATGATGTTTTCCTGTTGGATTGCTAGCTGGATTAAAATTTTGCCTTTATATTGACTGCGATGCTAGCACTGTCAGCACCACAGCTAATATGGTGACATTTTAATTCAGCTAGCAATCCAGCGAGAATCGCATATTTTGTGTTATTTTAAATGTGCATTGCATTGAAGAAGAAGAAGAATCCAGCAAGAAAACAACATATCGTATGCCGCCGGCTTAAGTCGATGTAACAGATTTCTGAACGTGAATAATTATTAATTTCAACGATAAAACTAAAGGCTTGTTCTTTTTGGGTGAATTTTACACCAGTTCATCTTTCTTTCTTTTCTCTCCAAGAGACAAAAAAAGAGAAAATGAACTGTTGGCATAAATTCAGTAAAAAAAAAAAACAAGTTTTAAAGTACTAGCTACTATGTAGGTATTCTTCATAGACTTATAAGATAGACGGAGCATTCATACAAGAGAAGCTGAAGACAACATTGAAGGACAGCTCTACTCCAGACATAGTTTTTCTCTTTTATAGTGAGCGATGGGAGGCCAATCAGCTTGATCGGAAGATCACAATTCTCGAACGTCTATCTTTGTTGCTCTCGGCCACTTCCCAGCTTGTCGCGGCGACTAATCAATTCACCATTAGAAAAGAAAACAACTACTCCGCGATTATTTCTCTTTCTCTTTCTATCAAGTCTTCAGCTTCTCTCGTATGAATGCGTTTATCGTATAAATCTATGATATTCTTAGAGTGATATAAAGAGAGTGGCGCCAATGCACGTGCCTAATGCTGATTGATTCCGCTATTAAATGTCCTTACTATTAGTTAGGAAGAAGACAACATTAAAGAAAGAAGAAATTAAAACGAGGAATTGTGTCATTTAGATATCTCAGATGTAGAACACCAAAACAAATGGCGACTTCCGGCTAATTGGCGTCATTTTCTTCTCACGTGGGCGAATGCCCACGTTCAATCAAGACGGGGGTCACGTGATCAGTTTTCTCCAATTTTTTTCATGCCTATGAAGCTTTGATACCCATGCCCAATCAGAGAAAACGGGTCACGTGATGTAATTTGCCACTCTCTCTCCCTGTGGGGTTTTTGTTCTCTTTACCCACTCTAGGTATTCTCATCCGCCATTTTTTTAATTTCACTTGATTGTTATAATACAATTTGTGACAAAAGTAAATGTTAAGAAGAGCCTGCTCACTTCAAATTTTGATAAAAATACAATGTGAATCAATACGTTTTCATGTAAGAATAAAAATTTGACAAGAAAAAAGTCGCTCTTTGCGACATCGATTAATTCTTAAAGTCGACGACTATTCGGGTTAGGAAATCTATCACAATAGAGCATTAGAATATAGGTATTCACAATTTGCCATTTTTAGTCCTTTCCTCACTCCTTGCTCTTTCTCTATTCTGTCGCTGAGAAGGCAGATAGATTATGGCTTCAAAATCTTATACTTTCGTTTATGTATGCATTCTATGTATGAATTTCTATCATTTAATTTTTCAAGAGACGAAATATATATATCATTTAAGTGAGAGATAAGTAAACAATCTTAACATAAAGCAGTCTCAAATTGAAACTATATTTAAAAAATAATATATGATTCTAAACAAATAGAAAAAGCTGCAAAAATTGGAAATTTAAACGAGTAAATTTATTTCGCAAAGATATATGACTTGGTTGATGTCTAAGATTCTCTGTTAAGATTATGTGTCCATTGCTGTCGACGAATATTATCCACAAAAAATAGAAATCGTGCACTTTTTCTATCCTATTAATACAGTTCATCGCAACGCAACAAAGCATTTTATAAATATTGTTGCTTTAATATATATAAATATTTCAGTTTTTTTATATTCTTTTTTTTCGTCTTGGGAAATTTTAGTCTTGGGAAATTAAATAATAGAAATTCGTATATAATATCACAGAATGCGTACATAAACAAAACTATAAGGTTTTAACAGTTTAGAAGCCATAACTTATAACAATTAATAATGTGTGAGGAAAGAACTAAAAATGACGAATACTTATATTATAGTCACAGCAGTGGTTCATTGCTTTAAAAACACAAATTCACTATTATAGCAAAGAATGTTTTTAAAGCATATAGTGAATCACTATTATGACAGATTTTTTAACCCGATAGTTGTCGACTTTAAGGATTAATATTTCGATTCGCAGAGTAAAGCGGCAACTTTGTCTTGTCAAATCTTTATTTTTATGCAAAAACATATCCATTCAATGTTCTTTTTAAATCGAAATTTGAGTTCTTCTTAATACAATATTTACCTTTATAATTGTACTATAACCTATAAATCAAATGGAACCAAGATGGCAGATGAAAATACCTACATATCTAGCACATATATGATAAATATAAGATTATTGAAATTGAATTTCTGTACGTAATAAAAAAAATTATTAATAATAAATAATTATTAGATAAGTTTTCATCAATATATAAAGGTTACCTTTTTATACTCGATGCTCATAATGTTTTTCACTGGCAGAACTAGTGTGCACTCGAAATACATTAAAGCTGTTGTATACTAACTTAATCTGAATGTAAAAAATTGAGATATCTCAATTAATAAATATTATTTTGACAAAAATGAACATCGAACGTCGGCATGAAAATGCACCTTAAGTATTCATTTTTCCAGCATACAAATATAACCATTTATATCGTTGGAGATAAAATTGCGTACTTGTCGATCCGAAATTTTTATGGCTGGATTCCTCATGGATCAATATTTCTGAAATTGTGAAAAATCAGAAAATTTATTTTAAATATTTTATGAAAAAAAAAAGTTATTATATAGTAGAAGAATCCGCAAGTTAATAAAAGTTTGATATATTTTTTTATTATAAATCAGAGAAGATAATGAAAGAATCTTTTAAATTAAAAGACAGTTTGAGGTTAGAATAATAGTCTATTTTCCAAAAAAGTCGCTCCAATCCAGCCATAAAGATTTCAAATCGACGCAATTTTATAACAATATAAAGCTATATTTATATGCTGAAAATATGAATATTTACATATTAATAAATTCTTATCGAACAATTATTTATTAATAATAAATTTCTTTTTATACGTATAGAAATTTAATTTCGATAATCTTGTATTTAACATACATGTGCAGACGAACAATAATGCAGCTCAATAATTTGGTTGATCCACACTCTATTATCTGTTTTCTGAAATTCCGACTGTCATAGAACAGCCTTATAGCGAATTCGATCACTTGCACTGCATTAGATCAGTACATACTAAAAGCTTTGCATAAAATTAGCAAAGTTAAATGTAAAAGTATATAAATATTTTAAACGATTAACTATCTACTAATGATATTGTTGATGATTATATTGTATCACTGCATTGAGATATTTTAAAGCAGCTTTTAATATGCACTTATCCAGTGCGAATGAACGAATTCATCATTAATTAAGACTCATTCTACATTGGTCATATTCTACATAGACGTCGCAGGTTGTAAACTTGTTGCATCAGCCAATCCATGCGTTAAAGACGCAAGACGCTTACGATGCTTAAATTGAGATGCTACGAAATGAACATTGTAGATTAGATTTCTTTATGTTTCGGTTCGCGGACCAAAGCGATGTTTTTTTTTGCCAGATTCTTTCGTTTTATCGCAAAATCGCGTTGAATAAGCCTAATTTCATGATTTTAAGTAAGCCTGACTCCTTTATAAATACCGAAGGGATGCTTTCCGATAAAAGACACTTAATATAGTGTAACATAATGAATCATTCTTGTTGTTACCAATATTAAAATAAATATAAAAATAAAATGATTCATTCTGTTACACTCTCATCTGTGTCTCTTACTGAAAGTTCCTAAGAACTTTTTGAGTCTAATATCATATGTATGTTTTCATAGGAGACCAGTACAAGTATGTTGGTGTCCAGGTTTACCGAAACAGCGTCTCAATCCAGCGTCAAGAATAGTAATCCTGCAACATCCAGCAGAGGCTAAGCGCTGTTTACGTACAGTACCAATGCTCACATTGGCATTAGAATCGGGAAAGTGCCTAATTTTTAGGTGAATGAAGTAGATCACGTTTACACAGCACTCTTAACCCGGGTGTAAGCGCGTCTTGAAACTAATGTTAGTAGGCATGTCATAATTTTGACCGAAATATATTTTCGCACACATATGTGTTATAATTAGAATATATATATGATTATGATTACTATAAGTAATAATTAATAAGAAAACATTCTGATAATGCTTTATATTAATCAATTAAAAATAAAGGAACGTATTAATTACTGGAAATAATTATATTTAAATGATATATATTTATTTTATCTTTCTTATTTGTTAAAATTATTAATATGTAACGAAATAATATAAGAAAATTATAATAATTTTATTTTTTATTTATAAAAATATAATATAATGGCGGAGACTGATGGAGACAACAAACACTAATGTAAGTGCGCGCTACGATCTTTTAGACCGATCGTTATAAACATATCAAATTTTATGTAAATATAAGCATATTTACGTTTTTTGTATATAAAACTAACAAAGTGTTTAATTTACCACTTGGATCTCAAATTTAATAAATTAATTGTGAAGTGAAATAAGGGCAATTGATTTTAGCATATATGTATTCATATATATTAGTAATACTTAACTATTAATAATACCTATTAATAATTAACTTGAATTTGTAACAAGGAATTAATTCCAACGAATTTAATTTAAAAATGAATGTTCTTAAATTATCATTTGTTCTGTGCGATAAATCTTCTTGTGTTGTTCTTAACAGTCTCACAGTTAATTAAGGAATTTATTCTCAATGTTTAAATTGCAATCATTTCAAAACCATCAAAAATCTATGACTTCAACAAATCACAATTTAATGTTGTATATACCGAAGATGGCTTAATTTATCGAAACGTATGTATTAAAAACCAAAAAATTTTGTAATAAAACTTATATGGTAATAATATATGTGAATAGATATATGTGAATAGACGCTAAAGTCAATTGCGACTGTTCTCAATTGCTCTTATTTCATTCCACGATTAATTTATGTTATCTATTTTCGCATATTATATAAAAAAAACATTAACAAACATTTACGTAAAAGGTAAAAATATAATAGTGCCAATAAATTGAAAAATGAATAAAAAATGGAAGAGTACAACAAAATGACCGGTACGCGATCACTCCCGGGTTAATTGATTTAATAACATCTGTAGTTATGAAACTGATCAATTATAACTATTTCTCTGTAAAATGAAATGATGTCTATGTACACAATCATTCCATTCTACAGAAGTATTCTTAATCGGGTTTAATGATATCCGTAGTTATTGAAATTGGTCAATCATAGCTGTTTCTCGGAAGAATGGAACAACTGTGATTGGCCAATTTTATAACTATGGATGTTATTAAACTCGATTAAGCCGTGTAAATCTAGTCTGTAATTGGTTAGTTTCTAATTACGGATATTATTAAATCCGATTAAAGATGACCGTGTATGTATATAGTCATAGTTATTTAGCTAAATCATTGATTATATAATCACTGACCATGAGTTTGGATCATATAAGATTTTAAAAAATTATGTTTTTTAAGAGGAAAGAAGTTTCCGTTACCTAAACACGAGGGCCTGGCAGAGATATTAAATGACGAGAATACTATTTTACTGTATCCATCGCCTGACGCTGTGGCACTGGACACACTAGACCCAGTTGGAATTAACAAACAGAAAGCATATAACTTGGTTTTGCTGGACGGAACATGGCCACAAGCAAAAGTAAACCATCATGACCATTAATGACATCTGTAAACTTATTAATAAATCAAATAAACTGTTGCAATAGATGTAACAAAGTGTAACAAAAAATAAAAAAAAGTTGAGTTGATTTTTCCTATATTACTAAAAATCTTGTTGACTTTTATGGTCTACTAATTTGACTTGTATTTTGCCTTGGAGTTAACAATAAAATTTGGTATCTGTTGTCAAAAATATAAATTCAAAAAGAATCGTTTTTAAACATGAAATTTACAGAATGGACAGACCAACACTATACAATTATAATGTAGTTTGCTACACTGCACTACTTAATAAGGAAGGGCCAATACAATACTCGAGGCTACATCTTGGTGTCTAATAATACAATATTTATATATAAATTTTAAATATATTTTTTGATAAATGTTACAATAGAAGATCCAGTTCTGATGACCTTGACTTTGACATATGTTGCCATGACCATAGTTGCAAGTTTTCTCTTACTTAAAAATCAGAGATTTCGTTTACTTTCTTACTGAAGATCACCTGCGATTTTCAAAATTGTTACTATACTATAATATATTCTTTTAAAAAACGTAAAAAAAAGCGTCATCAAATGTTTTTCTTCAGTCAGAGAACTAAAGATTTGTGAGAGAGAACTGTGATCATGACCTGAGTGACCTCCAACTAGTTTTACTTTATGCTTGTTACCTGTTAAAAAGTTATTAATAAAAAATGTTCACTACACGAGGTGAAACGAAGTTTATAATTGTACTGTTCCACATGGGTTTTCGAATTTATGGGTTTTCCATGCGAAACAATGTGTCTACCCCATCTCTCCTCTTGTTTCAGAGCGTATGACTTTCCAGGGAGATTTTCATCGCACTCCCCTCCCCCCTCCCCCTTGTCTTGAAGCGTACAACTTTTCATGCCATCAAGTGAGATTTATTTTTACATTTCTAAATATAGCAGTAAACTCATAAAGCAGTAAACTTTTTTTATTAATAACTTTTTAACAAGTAACAAGCACCAACTAAATCCTTTTGGAGGTCACTTAGGATCATGACCTTAATAACATATGTCATGGGCAAAATCATTGAAACTAATCCTTGTTTACTCATTTTTTACTTGTATAAATTATGCGTTACTGTCGGAAACTTGAAACGCAATCAAACTAAAGCTGAAATAATATCACAGTAAGCAACGCATAATTTATGCAATTATATTTAGAGCAAATATATTATAGAATTTACATATTAAATATTGTTGGGCATTGAGGTTTAGCCTCGATTATATTGACTTTTATTTATTTATTTGATTTATTTATATAACAATCTAGATTAATTTATTGTTTAAATATGTAACATATGATTACTAATTTAAACTTTTTAAAAGTATATAGTGTGCCAAAAAATAATAAGACAATATGATAGATTACAATATGATAGATAATCAAATTTTTCTATCGTTATTCTGCAGGCAATATATCACTCGAGCCCAGCTCTGTATTTTCTGCGAGCTTGCAAGCTAATCGGAGTGCCGACTAGTGAATACGTGATTAGAACACAGCCAACAGAAGGCTGTCTCTCGACATTAGAAACAGGCGCAAGTGCGCTTTCGATTCTTGAAGGCGATCCCGAACTGAGAAAGAAGATGCTGGGTCCACTACATTATTTGTGTAGGCAAGTATATAAGTTCCTTTCAAATATAGCCATTATATAGAAAATTTTTCAGAATAAATACACTTCCATAATTGAAGAAAGAAGACAAAAATGGAAAAATAATAAATCAATAACACAGACTTGCGAAATTTGATTCATTGAGATATAGAAGTGATTTCCGATGTAAATTTTTTGCGCTGAGTCCTGGCTATAGAAATTGTCTAACACGTCAGCATTTTGAGATATTCTAATCTAAAAGTGCTATTTTTTTAACCGATTACATCTTCAAATTACATCTTCAATTACAATAACTTTGAAACGTGAGGATATCCATTGTGGCCAATAAATTCGGATTCGTCATGAAAAAAATCTACAGAAATGCATTCATATATATATTTTCCGAAATGATCAAATATTTACAACTACAGGAATAAATTATATTAACATATTCCATGTTCTTTAGTAGGTAAGCCGAACGCTTCATTGGACTAATTTTTTTTTTTAATTTTGTATCAAAGGGTTTTTGAGTTGCTGATTATAAATTTAAAATAAAAATTCAAAATAGTGAATCCAATATGGCGGTTCAAAGCTTAAAAAATCGTTATATGGTAATTATAACTAATAATACAAATATAAATTAATAAACATAATTTAAAACAATTTTAAATTTTAACTTTTAATCAGCGATCCAAAAAAACCTTTTGATGCAAAGCGTAAAAAATTAGTTCAATGAAGCATTCGGTATTTACTTACTAAAGAACATGGATTTTATTAATATAATTTCTGCAGTTATAAATATTTGATTATTTTGAAAAATACATGTATGCATTTTTGTAGATTTGTTCATAATAAATCTGAATCTATCCAAATTAATTAGATATCCTCAAAGTTATTGTTAATTTGAAGATATCAAAAAACTGCTTTTTAGATACTTGTACTTTAGATTATTTTAAATATGAAACGCCACTACGGTCTGTAATGTAAAGATGTTGAATGTACTATATTGAGTATAATTACACAAGCCTGTGAAAATGAAACTATGGAAAATCCATTATATAGGAGTGGTTTCCGACGTAATTTTTTGCACTGATATGATATTGAACTATTATATATATTCATTTAAATGAATTAATTTCAGAAATTATAATTACATGCCGATATTATCGGACTTTCAACGCAATCAATTTGAAATATTAATAATGCCTCTCAAATTTCCCAAATTTAATCTTAAAAAACTGTAATAAATTTATTGCGAAAAATATTGCCTCGGCCAGAAGTTGAAAGAGAGAAGTCCGATATCGGTACGCAATTATAATTTCTGAAATTAATTCATTTAAATGAATATATATAATAGTTCAATATCTTTACATTCAGACCGTAGTAGCGCTTCGTATTTAAAGTAATGTATTTAACATAAACGGTCTTATTTCCAATCTTATTGGAACATTTAGGTCAAAATATCTCAATATTCTGATGTGCAAAATTTCTGTAACTAGATTCGGATTCAGTGCAAAAAATTACGTCGGAAACTATTCCTATAGTGGATCATAGTGGATTTTCCATAGTTTCATTTTCACAGGCTTGTGTAATTATACTCAATATAGTACATAAAAAATTAATTTATGATTAATTTATCATATATGAATAACGAAAACCATTTGAAGAACTGTTCCTTCTTTCAGGTTTCAATTAGAAAATGGTGCAGTAACACATCAGAGCAAAGAATTCCTTATCAAACAGAAAACTTATCCCAAATTAATAGGCAAAAGGCTCGCCAAACAATTACGTATCTTACCGGACAGTACCTCATAATATTAAAATATATTTAAAAAATAAATAGATAGATAAAAAATAAATATCTTTTATGAACTTCATATGAGATGAAAAGAAACTTCACTGCGTGAAGTATTATATACGAATATATATATATATATATATATATATATATATATTATATATATATATATATATCACATTTTTTATATATATATAAAATATAAATTTTTATATATTTTATAT
>Ga0157364_1008430_pt1 | contig 10670 bp, 9 predicted proteins | sample AttsexASBM2_FD_111476 | JGI IMG/M metagenome (GOLD analysis project Ga0157364, IMG submission 111476) | Fungus gardens microbial communities from leaf cutter ant in Ribeirão Preto, State of São Paulo, Brazil - Atta sexdens ASBM2 | ecosystem: Host-associated > Fungi > Mycelium > Unclassified ... | reverse complement strand
GGTGCATCTCCATGGACTTGTAATTAGGATCTAACAAGTCAGATAACATTAGGCCGCGACTAATGCGCAAGAGTTGAACATTCTGTTGAAGCATCATTCCATCTTCCTCTCCAAACTATGAATACATGAGACCTCAATCTTGATGTAAAACATCAACGTCAGCCACAAAACATACTTTGTGACGTACTTCACTTTTCCAAGCATGTGACTTTATTTCTAGAATTGATCATTTTCACAATGTTTTTTATCAAGTATCGTAGCAACTAGTCATAATAACTCAGGCTTATTCATTAAGATTACATAGTTTGTACATGTTACATACCAATCTGGCCACATCTGGTCATGTTATGACTTAAGTCCTAATGTGGAGACAAAAGAGCAACCTCGTATTGGTTAACACAAGGGTAGAGTTCCTAGTATAGACGAGTCTACTCTATCTACCTTTAGTGCATGGTCTGTGTGCACTTTATATCTAGCCTATCCTAAATATTATGAGTTATGTATTTAAGAGTCATCTTATCATAAGATATATGATATCACTCTTCTCCTGTGTCACATGATGCTGTGACTGTGACAGTAACATGTGTGACAGACTTATGATAGTTGTGACATCACATTGTCCTCTTTTACTAAGTTCAAAATAAGAAAGAGAATAGAGAAGAATCAAAAATAAAAATAAGAGAAACTTAAATAGTAGGAGAGAAATAGAAAAGAAACAAGTCCACCATTCTTAAATTTAACACCACAGATAATACCATTCTTATTCATACTCTCATCTGGTATAAATCAACTTTCTCTATTTTATGTTGATCACTCTTTAAACATTCTTGCTAGACTTTCTAGCAATTATTAAAATGACTGTTTTAGCATTCATATCCTCATGAACTAATCCAACAACACTAAATCTCCAACCACACATGATACAACCAATTTTTTGGTTAGTCCAATGATTGTCTTCCCTTGTAACATTAATGTGATAAAGTAGGGTTCATGTAGAGGTCTTTCTGTATACATTTAATCAGAAAACCTCATTTTGTTGTGTTCACATTATATTTTTGTTTTAAGAATTTGACAACAATTTCATTCCAGTATTGTTTATCTTGTTCTCCTTGTGGTCAAAGGGATTTATAGTTCTGTGGAGGATAAAATGGCATTGTCTTTACTGGTGATTGCATATACTTCATGTATTTGTCCAAATTATTGACTTTGTCTTGAACAAATGTTGGTTCTAGTGTCTTGAGTTTGCTGGATTTTGATGATATATTGTAAGATTTGTATAGAAAAACTTCTTTGTCTTTTATTTTATTTTGTTTTTGTTTATCAAGTATCTTTGGTTGCTCTATATCTCATTGTTCATTTTTGTATGTATCTTGAATTTCTTTAATATGTCTGTCTGTATAAGAGTTTCCTTTGCCTTTGTATCTGTCCAATTCATTGGCCAAAAGTGCTTGGATATAGTATGCTTGGTCTTCCATGTCTTCTTGAACTATGTTTTGTAGGTCTTCAGATATACTGAAAATATTTCTAGCTATTTGTGTCTATATGCTTCACTTACTTATAAGATCATCATTTCAATCTTTGTCAATTGCATGTTGGTGACTTCTGCTAGCTTGATAATATTTTGTAGTTGGAGTTGAATGTCTGCCATAGTTTCAATTCCCTGTATGATTTTATGATACTTCTTTGTCCAATTCTTGTTGTTGTTATTTAAGATGATGATAAGGTTCATATTATTTACAGTTTGAGATACATATGGATTAGGAAAGGTGGAAGCAGTATGAATTGTTGGGCTATTTGAATTTGAGTTTTTATTGTTGGTTTACTTTGAGATGTCAATTTGGAGTTTTATCTCTCCTCTTTATAGGTTTTGACTCAAAACTCTTGTCCAATAGTTTTCAATTGCCTCTTTTACATATGGTAACACTGTTTCAGAGATCTATTAATTGTGTTCATTGCTGTATCCCTTCCAATGAACCAAAAACTGCGCACTATGTTCTCATTTTCTATGGTTTTTGATTTATTTCACTTTGTATTCTTTTTCTTTATTGATAATATCTGGTATAGGTACTGGTTCCATATGTTGTCCCTTGAATTGAGTTTCTTCACATTGTGTTAGCAGGTCCTCATTAAACACATTGTAAATCATCCATCCTTCTAATAGTTCCAGCTGAAATGTTCCTTGACCAATGTCTTTTGAGATTCTAAAAGGTCTGTATCTTCTCTGATCTGGCTTCTTTGAGGGTTGATTTGAATGGATATTTTTGGTCTTAAGCCATATGTTGTTGCCAACCTTCAATTCTTGTAGATTTCTCCTTTTCTTGTCAAACTGTTTCTTTATGGCTGTTAGGTGCAGTTTGCACTTAAAGATGAAAGTCTGTAGAGTTGGCTTGAATATGCACAGAGTATAGAAACTTCATGTAATAAGCTTGGTGAGGACTTGTTAGAATGATCTTGACCTCAACTTATGTGTTGTGCCTCCTATGAGCTGCATGGTTGTGATTTCAGAGGATGGCCTTGTAAGAAGTTATAAGAAAAGAAGTAAAGTGCATTGCCATTAACACCAAAGATTTAGTGTCAACTTTAGTTGGTTATCAGTCTAGCTATTACAAAGTAACCACCAGCCTTAAATACATAAAGTAACAAAAGGAGTAATTAAAACAAATCTCTGAGTGAGTGTTTCAGTAGTAAAATACTAAATAGGAGTTCAGATTTGGAGAGGAGAAAACTCCACATAGAGTTTGAAGGAGATAATTAGGCAACAGAAATAGATAAAGATAACCATGGATTTTGATGGAATTAAGTCTATTATAAAGTACTAAACCACCAATGGAGTTTTGGGTATAAATAAAGCCAAATAACCATGGGGATTTGATATCATATTGAAGTTGGACATATCTTGGACATGTTTTGGGGTTTGGGATATGAAAATGACTTCTTTTGCCATCTCCATTGATTTCTTTGCTGCTTTCCAACTTCTTTGTAGTTCTTAAAGGAAACTCTCCAGTTTTGGTAATTCTGTCTTCACAGTAAGGTTCCTCTTTTATAGATATCATTCAAAGTTAAGTTTAAATAGAGTGTAACCTGTTGCTGTGTATTTCTTGTTATTGTATTGGAATTCTGCTGCTGATAACTATTTTGTTCAATTGTCTTGCTGATAATTGACATAGTATTGTAAAAATGTTTCAACTTCTTGGTTTATTCATTCTGTTTGACCATTTGTTTGAGAGCAATAAGCTGTTGACAGTGTTCTCTTCATGTTTAATACCTTTGTCAAGTCTTCCATGAATTTTGAAGCAAATTATAGTCCTCTATTACTGAGAATTCTTTTTAGTACTCTATGTAATTTTTAAATTTTGTCCTAGTAGATTTTGGCAATTTCTTCTAATGATACTGCTGTAGTTGTTGCTTTAAGTTTGATCATCTTTGTAAATCAATCTATGATAACTACTATAGTATTCTTGTTCTTTGATTTTGGAAGTGGTTCTATGATACTGATGCTAATTTTCTGCCATGGTTCTTCTAGTACTCTTAATAGATGTAGTTATTCTGTTTTCTTCATGTGTTGCACTTTGTTCTATTGACACTTGGTGTACCCTTGAATGTATTTCTTGACATTACTTTTTATCCCTGGCCACCAGCAATTTCTTTTGATTAACTCAAGCATTCACTATTATTTTAGATGTTTCACATCTACTAGATCATGGTTTTTCTGTAAAATTTACTCTTGTATTCTCTGGTTGTTTGAAACATAAATCCTTCCTTCCAAATAGACTATTCTATTGTCTTTTCATGCTTGTTCTTCATCTTTTTCTAGTTCTTTTAAAACTTCTTGCTTCTTAGTACTATTCCTTTGTATTTCCTCTAATAATATGGTTTCTTCTACTACTTGGTTCCTTCGAATGATTTTCACTTCTCCTGTTGTAGTCTTCCATAGTATCCACTTGATCTTTTCTTGATAATATGTTGGCTTTAGTTTTTGTTTTTCTTAATATGTGGTGTAATGTGAAGTCATAGTCTTGTAACTTTAGATACCTTCTTGCTTGTTATTTATTAAACTTATGCAGTTCCTTGAAATATTTGAGATTTTCATGATCTGTCCAGACTTTGAATTTCTCTGTAGTATCTAGTAGATATTGTCTTCATTTCATAAGGGCTTCCACTATCACAAGTAATTTCTTATCATAGATCTCATAATTTCCTTCTGCTGGTTGCATTATTCTTGACAAAAAAGCAATGGGTTTCCATTTTCCTTCTTATTTCTGGGATAGGACTCTTTTAATTGCATGTTCTGAAGTATCAGTTTCTACTTGGAATTTACATACAAGTACAGGTCGACTTGTAACTTTCTCCTTGAATTTGTTAAATGTATTTTGATGTTCATTTTCCCATTTCCACTCTTTCTTTCCTTTTAGTTTATTAAGAGATTTTGCCATATAACTGAAATTTTTTATAAATTGTCAATAGAAATTTGCAAACTTCAAGAAGCTTTCTACTTCTTTTATCTTGGTAGAGGTCTTCTATTCCATAACTGCTTTGACTTTATCATTTTCCATACATACTTCTCCTCATCCAACTACTACTTCTAGAATAGGAATTTCTTTGGCATTAGAATTGAATTTCGATCATTTGACAGGTATTACAAAGTCATTTATGTAGTTTTCCAGTACTCCTTGTAACGACCTTAAACTAGAGCTCAGGTTGCAACTAAGGCAAAGACTTGAGAAAGGATAAGGGGATTGTATAAATGGTAAAGCGTAAGGATACAAGAGTGTATCTACGCTATATATACTACTAGTCATTGGAACTATGAGGCATACATGAAGTGTAACACATAAGGAAATGGTGAGGAGAAAATGAGGACTAGGTTAGGTTGTAGCACCTACTACATAAGGTATTGACTGAGACTACTTCAGCGCAGCTGATTGTTGTTGTCATACCCTTTGCCCATGTCCATGTTGTCTCCAGGAGGCATCAATCATAACACTTCTTCATGTAATAATTCTCAAAATATGCTGTTTATCATCCTTTAAAACATTCCCACCAAGTTACATAGTCCAAAGTATATCAATTTCAGTTCAAATAGGCTTTTATTTATCAAAAAGGCTGCTTTCCATTCATCTTCTTTAATTCATATATTGTTATGACCCCAGATAAAATTCAATTTGTTAAAGTATTTCACCTTTTTTAACTTGTCAATTACTTCCCCAATCAAGGGTAGTGTTGTTTTGTCCTTTATTATATATTGGTTCAATTTTCTGTAGTCTTGTACTAATTGTAGTGATCCATCTTTCTTTGGGATGTAAAACATAGTGTCACATATCATGAACTTGATTCCACAATTAACCCTGCTTTGAGTTGTTCATCTAGCTATTGGTTTAATGCTTTATCTTTCTTAATGGCCATTTTATAGGCTTTTGTTCTGAGTTCCTTGGGTGTGTCTTCTGTTAAATTGATTTTGTGATTCCATTCCTGTTATTCCAGTAAATTTTTGAACTTCTTCTTATTGAATAGATGTGTAAAGGGTCAAATATACTCTGGAAGATTCTCTGGATTTGTTAGATCTGGTTCTTTGCCAATTTCTTGTTGTTTTTTGTTTTGTGTATCCATTGCTTATGCTCTTTGTGTCCTTAATGATATATCTTGGTATTGTATTTTGCATGTCTTCAGGCATCTTGTAAACTGTATTGTCCCTAAGTTTCAATTTACTTCTGGATTATGCTTAACTAGCCAGTCATATTCTAAGAACATGTTTGTGCCATTTAAGTCCATTACTACTACATCAATTTGTTCTTTATATTTGTTGATTTCTATCTCAAGTGGTATAAATCATGTGACTTTTCCATTCTTGGTTCTATCTGCATTGAAAACCTCAAATACCATATTTACAGGTTTCGTCCTGATATTCTTGTTTTTAACTAGTTGTTTCAATTCCTGTATGTGTGCATCTGGAATCCACTAGTGTCTGTAATCATAGTTTTTTTCCATTTTGTGTCTTGACTTTTGTTTACACAATTAGCTCTCTTTTTTTGTTGTTCTATTAATTTGGAATAATATATTGATTTTGAGCATTAGATACATTGGTCTTTTATACTGTATCTACTCAGAATCTTCTCCAAAATCCTTCTGTTTGTCATCCTCTTCATTATCTAATTTATCTTATATACTGTGATTCTTCATCTTCTGTCCTGATCTGTAGTTTTTGGTAATATGCTTTATTTTGTCACATTTATAGCACTTTTTTGTATCTTTTTCTTTCTTTGGTTTTTGGCAAATCTTTGCTATGTGTCTGTATATATTGCAGTTAAAGCACTTTGGCTTTCTGTCTTTGTTGAAATTGTCTTTGGTCTTTTCAATGTCTATAGGTGTATCTCTTCCTCCATATATCATTCTTGTTCCTGTTCTATAGTCTTGTCTGCTTTCCATAGATTCATATCCTTGTCCTACTGAGATGATTGCCACCTTTCATTCTCTAAGTGTCTCTGGTGCTACCATCCATAAATATCCCAATATTATGTTGATAATGTCTATCTGGATATTCTTTTTTAATAAGAATATGGTATGCAGGTCATCAGTTTCAGCCTTCATGGCTAGTGCTTCAAATTCTATCATAAAGTCAGTAATATGTTTCTTGCCCTGTCTAAACATTTGGATCTTTTATTCAGCATCTGCTACCTTGTGTTATGAACTTAGGTCTTTAGAGTTAGACAAAAGAACAACTCTTGTATTAGAGAAACACAAGAGAACTCGATAGAAAGCTTTTTTACAAACTAGTCTACCTTATATACTCCTATAGATGGTCCATGCTAGCTACTGTGCACCCTACCCTAAACAACCATGTATAGTTCATGAGGCCAACATGTGGTGTCCATGTTGTATGACATCATCTGTTCTTAAATCTTCTACTAAATTCTCCCAAGTCTCGTAATCTATCTTGTGACTTTGCTATCAGGTGATTGCTGTGACAACGTGACTGATCAACCCTAACCCTAGTTGTTCTAAAAATAGAAAATGGAAAAATAAATTGAAAAGAAAAGAAAAACGAGAAGGAAAAATAAAATATATAAGACCATATGTAATACATAAGGAAAATGGTAAGGAAAACATAATGAAGCCTCAACTACTACATGAGGTGTTGACTTATTATACATGCAGATAATATATAGTGTAGCTGATCATTGGGTCATAAAGAACAAACTCTAACATCTGTTATCTATGAGTTGACTACCTTATAAATATGAGGCATTAATTATAACATTTATTCTAAAATTCTGTTTACATAAGCAAGGAATAATACTTAAGTAATCAGAAACAGCTTAAAATAGAGAAACCAAAATAAAAGAGAGTAGAAATACTTAGTAAATACTTCCAGAGTGTGGGAAAGTAGATAAGCAAATGTGTAGATGATACTAGAAGACTTCAGAAGACTAGAGAGTATTGCAGAAGAGCAAGAGGGTATATAAAAGTAAGCTTAATAACCTATCTGGATAGTTGGAAGTATTAGTATGCAGCTTAAAAGGGTTCAGAGTGCATGAAATTAGATAAATAAATGAGTGTAGATATAGGAAAGGGCTATAGAACATGGAATAGACAAAAAATATAGAAGAAAAAAGTCTTGAAAAAATCAGTCCCCTTACAGTTAATACAAGAGAACTTAATGGAGTTTTAAGTACAAAAGTGTCTATCTTATATATGTTAGACTACTGGTCCATACTATACTAATCTTAGCCTACTCTAAAGGCTATGTGTATTATATACTGTTGATATATGAGATAATATTATTGTTTTGAAACTCTTTATATTCTTCTGTAATACATGATCATGTGACATATGACTGATGTGTGACACTGTGATATGTCATGTGACAGTTTGTGATAGTTATATATAATGTCATGCTAACCTCTAACTTTAAGTCTAAAAATGAAAAATAAATAAAATGAAAATGAAAATGAGAAATAAAATAAAAATAAAATAAGCTTATTGTCTTCAACTTTGACAGAAATGAACTTTTACCTCTGTTAATTTCTCTCCAACTTTTCTAGCAGTTTTTCCCTTCTAAAATCTCTATCTTCTACTCTGTTTATCTTTTCTTGACTTCTAACTTCTGTATTCATTCTTACACTATTCTTTTTTGAGGATTTTCTCTATTAGTTTTGGTTCTTTTACTCTCTATCCCTTGACTGGTTTTTTATATCTTACTATTCTGCTGATATTTACTACTAGGTGAATTCTCATCAATACTAGCAGTCTCAGTTTCACTATATTGGTTAACACTACTTCTTCTATCATATAAGAGCCAACATATTGCTCTGTTAACTTTCTCATTGGCCTCTCTTTGAATACTAAGGTTTTTATACTCAGCATTACTTTATCATCTCTTTTTCATGCTTCTACTTTCTTCTGTCCCTTGTCTACTTGCTACTTCATCTCTTCCTAGGCTTTCTTCAATACTGCTTCTGCTTCTTCTTGTACCTTTCTCATTCTCTCCACAAATTCTATTGTTGTCTTTATTTTTACATTTCTTCTGATATCTGCTCCCATCTACAGTTCTCTCCTATAATTTTCCATAAATGGTGAAACCTTAGTTATTGTGTGGACTTGGCTGTTGACAGTAAATTTGGCTATAACCAGCCATTTGTCAAGATCGTAAGAAGTAGACTTAATTCTTTATTGTTTTCTTTTCTTATTTTCATTTTCATTTCAATTTATTTTCATATTTTCTATTTTTAGAACTCTGGGGTTAGGGTTAGAAGTGATTGGTCACACTGTCACATCAGTTACATCTGATGGTATGGTCATGATATTGATCATGGGACTTGAGAAAAAAGAAGTGGAAGGTTCTGGAACAAAGTGATGTCATACAACATGGACACCACATGTTGGCCTCATGCTTCACACATGGTCATTTAGGATAGGGTGCACAGTAACTAGCACAGACCATCTATAGGAGTATATAAGGTAGACTATTTTGTAAAGAGCTCTCTATTGAGTTCTCTTGTGTTACCTAATATAAGGTTACCTCTTAATCCAACTCTAAGGGTTTTGAGTTGTAACACCATTTAGGCCAGTTCTTCTGCTTATAATTTACAAAGAACTAGAAATATTGTTCTAACTCCCAATTCATATGGTCTGTTTGACTATTTGTCTGAGAATAGAATGCTGTTGACAATTTCATTTGAATACCTAGCATTTAATCCAACTTCCTTGTCAAGTCTGCTGCAAACTGAGAACCTTTATCAGATATCATGCTTTTTGGAAGTCCATGTAGCTTTCACATATTATCTTTGAAAAGTATTACCAATTCTTCTGCTGATGTCTCCTCTATTATTACCACAAAGTGCATCATCTTTGATAGCCTGTCATATACTACAAAAATTGCATCTTTTCTTACTACTAGCAGCAACTTGGTGATGAAGTTGACTGTCAAGTGTGAACTTTTCTGGAATCTCATTTGCTATCAGTTTTTTATTCTTTGGTATAAGTTACAACCCTTTACATATCTTCCTACATTCTTTATTACTTCTGGCTACCAATAGTTTCTTGTTACTGATTCTGTCATCTTTCACTTTCCTCCATGTTTAGCCATTGGTATATTGTGATGTAACCATATAACTTCTAATCTTAAAGCCTTATTCTTTAGAACATAAACCTTTTCTTTCTTTAAGACTACTTCACTATCTATTTCCCACTCATCTTCTTTTAATTTCTCTAGTATATCAACTTTTGGTCCTTCTACTACTACTTCTGCTAAACTACATATCTATTCTTATTTTATTAATTTTGTACTTTTTTATCCTTACTTTTCAATCTGGTCTTTTACTTAATCTATCTGCTTTCTCTATTTTTGTTCTAAGCACATGTTTCAGAGTAAAGTCAAATATAAATAGGTAAAGAGCTTATCTTGTTTATCTCTGGTTTGAATTTTGTGCCCTCATGAAGTATTCCAAGTTTTTATGATTAGTCCAGACTTCAAACTAAAATCTTATGCTCTCTAATAGATATCTGCAATTTTCCAAGCTCTGTTATAACTTAGGTTCTAGAGATTAGATAAAAGACAACTCTTGTATTAAATGATATAAGAGAACTTGATGGAGTTCTCAGTACAGACTATTCTACCTTATATACTACAGCTCATGGTCTATGCACCATTTACTCTAATCTACCCTAATATTATATATACACTCTATAAGACCAATATGTCTTAGCTGTTGTAGCAACCACTCGCTGGAACAGCACTTGTGATATGCTGACTTCAGCAAAGCTCTCAGTAGGCTATTTAGTAGTGGGGATTACAAGAGAACTTGACAAGGAGCCCTCGTTGCATTGCTACCCTATTTATATAAATTACATGTGGTCCGTGCTACAATAATGTTCTACTTCTATTTCTGCTCTAAAGGTCTTATGTCTACCTCATGTCTACTCCACAGTGACTGTACAAGACTGTGCATCCTGCCCTAACGTCCATATGTACTACATGTGGTAGCAATGTGGTGAACATGCTCCTTGACATCATTGTCTAGGCTCTTCTAGCCTTGTAGACTCTTCTAGACCGCTCTAGGCCTATGACATCATCTCACATGACTTCCAGGTCATGTGCCCTTTTCCCGTTGTAGACTAATAATAATACTACTGTCCTATTTCTGTCCTAACCCTAACCCTACCTGAAGTCTGTC
>Ga0157364_1008429_pt1 | contig 10671 bp, 13 predicted proteins | sample AttsexASBM2_FD_111476 | JGI IMG/M metagenome (GOLD analysis project Ga0157364, IMG submission 111476) | Fungus gardens microbial communities from leaf cutter ant in Ribeirão Preto, State of São Paulo, Brazil - Atta sexdens ASBM2 | ecosystem: Host-associated > Fungi > Mycelium > Unclassified ... | reverse complement strand
ATATATATATATATATATATATATATATATATATATATATATATATATATATATATATATATATATATATATATATATAATAGTACAATTAACACACAATCTTGAGATATATATGTGAAGTTTATATAATTTTATCGCTTTCCTTTTATAAATATCTCAATAAAAAGGTATTAAAAAATGATCTATTGTATATTTACATTAAAACTATCAACGCAGACTTGTATTACGAATGATGTTACGTGTGTAATAATTATTAGCGATAGTAATATTATGTCATTATTTTCTACATACTTAATATTTTTGTAATAATAATGCGAAAGCTTAAAGATAACAAATTTACATGGCACATTTGTACATTTATTAATAAATTGTATAATATGGAATTGTATTTATATAGGCAGTAAGAAATTCAGACATACACAAAGGCCCAATTGTATTAATATCGATTGAATGTAATTCGAGATTAAACTTCAATATAAATACACATTAGTGTGATATCATCTATTTAGGTTTTGTCTTTATCATAAAGGAACGCGACTCTTATTTTCTCTGATTTTATGAAAATATATTCATAAAAAATAATAAAATAAAACCTTCCTTCTTCGTTTTAAACGTTTCCATATAAACACATGCACTTGTCTTAGCGCCGAGACACTACCATGTCTTCAGATCTTGTACATACGCTATGTATTAGAATGAGAATATTTTTCCAATCAAAATTCTTAATGTCGTACATATATAGGATGATAAATCCAGATTTTACTTGTCGACTACTTTAATAATGAACTATTTAGTACTTCATAAAAAATAATAATAAAAATTGTAGTCCTTTCGGATTAACTCAGATTAACTCAGATTAACAAAATTAATTACAAAATAATTACAAATCATTTCATATTATTTCTACAAATTACAACTTATATACGATCTTATTGGTTTGCTATTTTTTTTTTACAAGTTAGACAGTTTATTCTACTCTTTTTATTTTATATATAATCCTGATTTATCCTGAGAAGATTTGGCCGAGGATAATGCAGGGGAACTGGATGAAGAGCTCTTTGAACTCGTGGCAGTACTTGTATTACGTTTGTCCTGCTTAGCTTTCTTCATCATATCTTTCAATCTTCTATCTGCGCTAATAATATGAATATTTGGTGTCATCTTAGCTCCACTACCTACGAAAATTAACAGTGTTAGTTTAATGACTAACTTCACACACATGTATCAATAAAAATATACGCTGTATTTACTTGAGCTAGATTTTTTCTGCTCTTTAGATTTGCTTTCTGTTACAGTCTTTGGTGAATTCCTTTCTTTCGAGACCTAAAAATTATAATAATTATGAAAATTCGGTTTTCTCACTGCAGCCCTATCGAATTATGATATTAGAAGCAAAAATTTTTTTATACATGTTGAAATAAATCATTTTTGTCATGATATGTTTTACATTAATGTTTGATTTAAAATAATTCTTTTATCTCACATTAATAAATGCACGATTTAATTTACATATCCTCCATGTTTTCAAAAACTGATCTTATAACAACTGATCAAGATTTACAGAGTTATTTGCCAATATTTACAAATTGATGAGATCTTTGATAGGTGCTTCACGTATCTATCAAATGTAATAACATATCAAAAATTAATTATTTTAATGTATAATGCAAAGAAAAAAATTTCTCATGTCTGTTGTGATAATTTAATACAATTAGTCAGAAAATAGGATATTTTTATAATAAAAATTCACATTAACATCAAGTAGGGAATAAAAAATAATAGAATTATCTTGTTTGAAATATAAATTCATTAATAATGATTAATTAATGATAACAATAGATTTTTCATGAGTAAACGAAATGATATATAAAATATTCTCAAAAAATTGTAAAAGTGGGTGAATACACACACCTGAGACTTTGAACAGTTAGAGCAGTACCATACTTGTTTCGGAACGTTATCTATCTGCGAGTCTAAAATATGTGGAACATGGCACTCTTGATGATACAAAGAATGACATTCTTGACATTCCACGAGCCTATTTCTCGCCCCGACATCCATTCCCTTGCAAATGACACACGTAAGATCATCCTCTAGAATTTCCAGCGCCAGCGTATCGTCCGATTGCAGGATGTCTGGTGGAGTGTCACGCGCTGGTAAATTAACTGGGGAGCTGTTCTTGCTTGATTTACTCGAGTGCTTAGATGAGCTGGAACTCTTACTCTTCTTACTGCTACTACTACTGTGATCGCTCAACACTGGTTCTTCCATCATGTACTGAACAAATAGATAAATTTAGAACCATTTTTGTTTCATGTCACGGGATAATCATACCTTTTTGTGCAGCACATTGGAAAGCATTTTGGATGGTCCATACTTCTGTTTAATCGCCTCATCTAATAGAGCTCGCAGCTGCTCTGCAGAATCCTTGTTGGTGGAGTACAGGAGTCGCAATCCCTGCGTGAATTGAGGATCCAACTCCAACTGAGTCATCTTTTCAGAAACTCAGTTCTTCGCTTTCAGCACAATATCAATTTATGTTGCTACATAAAAATTAATTCAAGTTAGCCTCGGCGACAATCAGGTTATGCTTCGACAAGAATGAAAACTATGTACATACGAAACATAAATATTTCGTTACATATCAATTTGCGCGAGTGTGAATTGCCTGAAACTCGTCTTTTTTCTCTCTGCGTAAAAGGTATCGTTCGAAAAAAAGTAAAGTTTACCTTCTTTTGTTTTCACCTTGCTCGAGATTTATCTTGTCGAATGGATGGAAACGTGCGGCGCTTGTCGTTTAATTCACTCGCGTAGATTCCGTAGTGATGATCTAGTCAAAAATCTCTGCGATAAAGCCAGACACAGTAATATTGACATTTTTTATTATCCAATTGCCATGCCGTTTCGTGCTCTGAAAATCCCGTTGTAGGTTATCGCTTTTCGAATGACAAGTTTTTCATGAAGCTATAAAAACAAATTATAAAAATATTTATATGTACTGTACAAATCGATGATTTAATTAAACGAAACTTAGAGATACTTAAAGATACTCTATCAGCCTAATTTGTCAAGTAACAACGTGCTTCTTTCATCACATAATAAAACCATAATTCGCGAACTTCGTGTGTTTGTTAAATCAAGAAAACACACAAAATGTCAGAATATCGTTTGAATTACTATATCGAATTTTTTTAAACTTATACATTTATGTACATCTCCAAGCATGAAAATAAAATTCGTTCGAAAAAAATTCGATCACGTCAAGATCGAAAGTTACAAATCATCAGTCATCGACATTCAGGAAGAAATCGATAAACGAATACGAGCTCGAGATGGATTGATTTGGATCGATAACAAAAGAAACATTATCAACAAGTTTTTCTTGCGGGCGAGAATTTGAAAATGCCGCCGGAAGTACGGGACTAATTGCACGACACCTACGGATTCGTCGCGGTCGCCAGGAACTCGGGGAATGCAGAGTGCATCGCCACGCAAGTCCGACTGCCCCTCTGCACGCATTCCAGATGATTTGAGAAGATTCCAGAGCAGATCTGGCAAAGCTTCGATTCGTGAATGCGAATTTGAGTGCGAGAAATAAAATCTGAGGGGGCAAAAGCGTCTTCTCTCTCTCTCTCTCTCTCTCTCTCTCTCTCTCTCTCTCTCTCTCTCTCTCCCCTCATCGTCTCGCGCAGCGTCGAATATGACGACGACGAGGACGAGAACGACGGAGTGGACGGAGTAGGACGAGGCGATCAAGCAGCGTTGGACAGCGTCGGTCGCCGCCGTCGCCGCCACGATCGAAAGAGGCGACAAGAAGGCGAAAATATAACCAAAGAAAGACCAAAATAGTAACTCTCGCGCGGGCGACGGTGCGGCGAGAGCATGGATCTCTCGTGCGAGTGATTGCGCAGGCGCGCAACAAGGACACGGTACGCGCGTCCCGCTTCCGCCGCACGACGGCCGATCGTCCCGTCTCCGTCTGGCATACGGGCGGCGCGTTTCTTGCGACTCCGTCGAATTTTCGACGGGCAGTTGGCAGCCGTGCGTAAAAGAAATAAATAATCAAAGCGACCATGAAGTGACAAATAAAGTCGGGGATCGAGAGAACAATGCTCGCGCGTACGACGGCAAGGAGGACATCCCGAGTCGCGCAGGTAGCGTGCGTTCGCTCCGCTGTTTGATAGTTTATAACCCGGACCCGCCGCGTTCGTGAGTGGCCCCGCGGCGTGAACGCGCCGCGCACCGCCGCTGCTCCGCCACCGCCGCAGCCGCAGCCGCAGCAGCCGCGCGCGACACACACAGCAGCAGCAGCAACAGCAGCAGCAGCAGCAGCACCAGCAGCACCACTCACAGCACTCACAGCAGCAGCAGCAGCCGAAAAGGTGCGTGCCGTGCTGTGCCGTGCCGTGCCGTGCAGGCCGTGCTCGCGACTCGGTGACACTTGCGACAAACTTTCTCCCACGCGGACAAGTGTTACGGGACTACCGTCGCGCGCTCCGGCCCAGCTTCCAGCCGGTTCGCTCTAACGTAATCGGCCGTCCCGGCTAAATTTTCTCAGTTCTCACTTATTCAGGTGACGAGGCTTCCCCGTAGCATCCTCTTTTATTCGCACAACGAACACATAATACATTCTCGCGCAATAGACTGCGATAGATTCGGAACCCGTTGTCTCTATGACGGATCTCATCGTGTTATCCTATGAGAAGTGACCACATGGCGATGCTTCGTGCCACGAACGGTTTCGTAGGTACCGTCTGGTGAGTGCGCGTGATCTACGGTCCACTGGGCGACGTGCATCTCAACGTTAACCTATCCTTTCTCTCCTCTCGCCTGTCCTTTCTCTCTTCTTTTGCTCACGCGACAACCAGGCATCGAGGACGCGAACCTAGTGCTGGTGGCCATGCGTCTTTTCCTGCTGTTCAATCACAACAGCAAGGTTTGACACGCTCGCTCGTTTGCGTATGCGGCAAGCTCCAGCCATGAAAACCGAAAAGAAGCCCAACGAGCCCAGCTGTTGTCCTCCTACCACCGTTGTCAAGGATGAGCCTGACGCCGACCCTGTTAAAATCAAGGAAGAAGGCACAGGTGGGACAGACGATGCGACTGGAGAGGATACCTCCGAGTGTCCGAGAGATCCTTGCTTGGATCCATCTAATGGTGAAGGTACAATGTCTGGGGAGAATCAGAATGCTAACGGGAATCAGCCCATCCTGAATTCGGTCAAGCAAGAGGGTGACCCTAACAATCCCACGGACAATTTACCTGGTAAGAATTAACTTAATTCATATCTGTAGTTTTTCACTTTTTGTTCTTATTTATATGTACGTTAAGTGTATACATTTGTTTTTCTTCTCACACATGCCTTATATTAGATTAATCAAATTATCCTTTTTGCTGTAGATTATAGTGGAAATGTTATTACAGCGGACAGCATTCAACCACTTGTTAGTAATGTTGTGGGAAAACAGATGGGAACTAGTACGAGCAGCGGGGAGACTCAATATATGCAACAATCGAGTCAAGTTTTTGTATTTTCTACGGCATTGGCGAATAAAGCCGCAGAGACAGTGTTGAGAGGCGAATATGATTCAATCATTGCTTATCATTGTGCACAACCAGGCACTAAAAAATATTTGGAGGTATTATACGCAGCGTTGAATTCTTCCGACAGTACTATAGATTTTCTATTACACACATTGAGCAGCTATTATACAAAATAAATTCTTAATTATAGAAAAGTTTATTATTCCATAATTCCTTATTGAAATATTACAGATATATATTATTTTTATACCTTATTTTTTATTTATTTATCTAATTTATCTAATTTATCTAATTTATCTCTCAGTATTTCATTTATATCATTTTTAATATTAAATATTTCATACAAAATGTTACTTTTTGCAATTTGTCTTTTTATATACATTATACATATATTACTCTTATTATTTATTTAATTACCATTAATATATATTTATCATTTTTATTCTTTTAGAAACATCCAAATAAAGTAAATCAATTTCGACAAAATCCTGCTCAATGGTTAAATAATCTTGCTATGATGAAACAGAAAGGCCATCAGGGAAATGCGAATAATACTTTCCCGACTGAACAACCCCCGGATTTACCAGCACTAGATCCAAATGCTCCACAATTTTGGAACGAACAACCTAACTTGCGAAACATAAATGGTGGAAACTCCCTCGGTAATTCTGAACCATCATTGGATGATGGAAACATAGACGTGCCTTGTCTTGTGCCGAATTCACCTGGTAATTCAGGTAATTTTTACTAAATATTTCATTTCTAAATCGATTATTAACATTTTACGTATGCAAAATTTAATGTGTACTATGTTTTACAGCCAACCCTCAACCCGCTAATAACACTACTATGGGCCACAGTCCGAATTTATTAGGTGGCACAACGAGTCCAGGTCCAGGAGGTTTACAACCATCTCTCCAAGGTGTCAAAGTTCCAGATGAAAATTTGACGCCGAAACAAAGGCAGCACAGAGAAGTTCAACTAGCGACCTTACGAAAAATGCAAATGATATTATTTCCCGGTCACAAGGAGGATCAAACTGGCAATGCTTTAACAGATGCGGCTCAAGGAGCGACGTGTCCTCCCACGAATGTTCCTCCTGTAGGTGTTCCAAATCAATGTTCTCCATCTATGGATTGGCATAAATTACAGCATCAATTTCTTGATGGAAAAAACAAGGTATGCGTAATAAGTTTAATTGAATAAATTATTTTTCGTAACAAATTACATATGTAGATGCACGTATTCTTATTGTATTATAGGCAACTGTCGGTAATCCTGGTGCAGTACCATTGCGCGGTACCAATATGGTCGGAGTACCGCGAAGTCAAGGTCCGCCACCACCGTATCATCAAACAACTCGATCCGCCAGTGTTCCAATTGCAATTCAAAGTCCGAATCCATCGTCACCCAACAATCCCACCAGCAACCTATCGCTACCATCACCGCGCGCAAGTTCCGCTCTGAATTCACCAGCGGACTGCAACAGACAGTTCCAACTTGGTAATCAGAGGACCAGCCACCTGCCAGGACAAAGCCCGACAAGCCAGGACTCTCCAAACCCGACGGTTGCCACAGCAGCCACAGCAGCTGTTTCAACGACGCGATTGAATCACAGCAATCCAGGAACACCAGTGTCTCATTCCCATATTGCTGCTCTTAGTCCTAGTGGTACTACTGCTCAAAAGGATACTTCCCTCGATTTTCCTACCAATCAACAACCAAACGGTAAGTTTACTTGAAGACTTTCTTCTTTGTAAAGATTTTTCACTGGTTCGAAGTGTAATGTGATATAATGAAAATTTTGTATAATTTATAAATTAAATTTGTGTGTCTCTTTTCGATTTAGTGGACGGTATGTTTTGCCGAACACTACAATCTTTAGCTCAACAAAAGCAGCAACATGCTGGGAACGTTAATGCATCGGCCGTGAAAGAAGCAAATCTAATGCCAGTACCGAGTCCTCATCAACTTCAATACCTTAGCACATTCGAAGGGCAGGAACTAACTATTCAGAAACAACCTAACACGAGTCTAAAAGATGGCAATTCATCTACGTAAGTACCCTCATTCTCTCATTTTAACTATGGAGTAATATCATTCGAAAAATATCTCAGTTAATGTAATCATACATAAAACTTGCGCAAAACTATAATATTTTTTTTCCCATTGACAATAGGAATACCGGTAGTTCTTCGGAGATGCCCAACAGAATCTTGCCAGGAAGTCTAGATAGTAACAGTCAATTTCCTACTAGATCGGAGGGCGCGAGTCCTGTACAAATGGATAGCATGAGCCGAGGCTTCACGGGTTCTCTGCACAGTCCTCACACACCGCACACACCACATACGCCGGGTAGTGCCGCGCCGCATACTCCAGCGGATCCTGCGAAACCATGCAACAAATCCAGTGCAAGCGCGCAAAGTAGTCCGACGCCGCACAACACCAGCATGCCTGATAGTATGGGTCCACCGCGAACAGTACCGGCATCGCCTACCATGAAACCCGATACATCTCCACCGTCCGTAAAAGATGTTCAGCAGCAGCAACAGCAAACGCAGTCGCAACAACAATCACAGCAACAACAGCAGCAGCCTCCACAACAACAACCTACGGTAGTAAATCCGAACAATTCTGGGAATACGACAGTAGTGCCATCGTTGAGCGGCGGTCCCGCCGGTGCTTCTTTCCCTTGTGGCAGGCCGTCCATAAACGTGAGTCAACCATCTGACAACGTGCCTCTCAATCCTAACAACATTGGCGGTCGACTTGGTGGCTTGAACACCATGGGTACGAATTTTGATCCGATAACGTCCTTGGCGCAGATGAGCCAGCAGCTCACGAATACGGCGGCTAGCAATTCACTGGGCAACGAGCCCATGCATTCCGGTAACGCTGTTGGCATGATGCCGTTTGGCAATCCACATGCCGGCATGCATATGATGCAGATGGGTGGTGAAATGAATGGAAGCTGTCATATGGGTGCAGCCAGTGGTGAACCTGGTAATGAGGTCGGCGGTATGTGTATGGGTCTTGCGGGTCCTCCAACGAGTTACAGCCCTACTACTTCGCATACGGGCAGCCCCGGCGGGGTTCCTAGCAAGATGGGGCATCCTGCTATAATGGGTGCTCATGGGATGATGGGAGGCCACTCTGGTGTCGGTGCAGCCGGCGCTGCTTATCCTGGCGGTGACCCTGGACACGCACCACCGCCAAGATTGATAACTGGCCACGGAGTCGCAGGGCCCAGTCCCTACAACGGCGCAAATGTTCAAGTAAAGCCGAATGCACCCAATACCATACAATACTTGCCGGCCAGGCCAAACGTCGGTCATGCACCTCGGGGTCCACCCAGTTTGGATTTCCTTCCGCGATTTACCAATCCACTGTCCAATCTAGAGTCAAAAATGGGAGGGACGCCCTCTGTAAACCTTCAGTACTTCCCGAACGGTTGTATGCCGAACAACATGGGGGGTCCGCATGGCGGTATGCCGTCCAATATGAATGCCGCTGGGATCCCTGGTATGGGGGCCTCACCCAGAATGGATGGACAATCTATGAACACCTCCGGCACCATGCACCCGTCAATGAGACCGGTCGGCAACATGCGACCGCAACCCAACTTGATGCGGATGCAGCATATGGTAGGAGGCGGCGTCTTCCCAGGCGGCTCTATGGATTCCGACAAAGTCTTCCCGCCCGATATGGTATCGCAAAATCTATCGAATCAACCGAATCCAGGCATGTACGGCGTATCCGGCAATAAGGCCAGTCCGATGGGATTGGGACCACCGCCTGATGCTACTCAGCCTCTACCGCCGAGCATGGGCGGCGCAACCAGCAATTTCAAAACTGGTCCATTCGTCGGAAGCGGACCCAGCATGTCTGACCCAAATTATGCTCAACAGTTTCACAACTTCCAACAACAGCTTTATGCCACTGGTACCAGAGGCAGTGGGCCGCCGCATCCTAATTTGCATCCACCGCCGAACTCGCACTCGCATCAACAATTTTTCATGCCGAAGTGAATGCTGCCCGGTATTGATCCATATCGTAATGATAACGATGACGAGAACGAGAATGACGGGAACAAGGACGATTTTTATGGTGGCCTTTCATCCCTCTTTTTCTCTCTTTCTCAATATCTCTTTTGCTCTCTTTCTATCTATCCATCTATCTTTATCTCTTTCGTCTATCAGGGATGTTTCTATTAATCACGCAAGATATAGTTCTGGAAGTGTAAACTGTGCTAGCGATGTTACGAAGGACAGAAAGGAATATGAATATCAGTGAGCATCGCTGAACATCACATTTTCAAAGATAATCTTTACGACTGACGTGCGACGAAAATTTTAGTTAACTTTTGATTTGTGTATAACGTTTACGTATGTGTTAAGCGAGATTTTTTATTTTTTTTTCTTTTTAATTTCTGGACCACGACGTACGTCGTGTTTCCAAATCTGTTATCTTGATGTCTTGGAAGTGTCGTTTCGAACCGAAATCTTCCGGAACTATTTGTAAATCGTAAATGTTAACGAAGATGGATGAATATTATCCCTCGCGTTCGTGTAAATACTGATGTACAATCTGGTTTTTTCTTTTTTTTTTTTTTTTTGTAAGAGTCGTTACTTCAGATCGAGAATCATATTGCTAGATTAAGAAATACGTTACTATCGCTCGAGTGTAAAAAAATAAGAGAGGAAGAAAACAAGTGAAATCTCTCCTTTTTTTGCTCTTTGTTCATACTGGTTACTTGGGATAAAGTAATCATATACAAAAGTGCATGGTATAATGAGCAAGAGGATTTTGGTACGCCGGTGCCGTAATTCATCCTTCCTTTATCACTAAAATACTTAAACACAGTCAAACAAGCTCAAATTTATTATTGTACATATATACCATATACATATTATACATATTATATATATTATATATATATATATACCTGTTGCAACATAATACTTCAATATCCCCAATACTCCTTCATCCCCCCCCCCCTCCTCTACGACCAACCCTGTGCCTAATCATTACTTCCTCCCTTCCCCCCCCTTCCCCACCTCTTGTTTACAATATAAGGAAAAACTTAATTGAACTAAAAAAAATTTTTTTGTTGTTGAATGATTTTTT
>Ga0157364_1008428_pt1 | contig 10671 bp, 1 predicted proteins | sample AttsexASBM2_FD_111476 | JGI IMG/M metagenome (GOLD analysis project Ga0157364, IMG submission 111476) | Fungus gardens microbial communities from leaf cutter ant in Ribeirão Preto, State of São Paulo, Brazil - Atta sexdens ASBM2 | ecosystem: Host-associated > Fungi > Mycelium > Unclassified ... | reverse complement strand
ATACGATAAATTTGATGATGGTTTACATAAGTTTTAATTAAAACTTAAAATTAATTTTAATAAATAGTATATTTTTAATCTGTGTTCTAATAAAAATATATGGAAATGTATAAAATAAATGATAAAAATCTCAATTTTTTAATAAAGTACATTATATATTTAAGATTGGATAGAGTTACATGGCGATGCATTAGTTGTCTTGTAAATAAACAAAATATTTATATGTTCTATATCTTTATAACTAATCAATGAATCGCAATAAAACTTTACATAAATTATTTTGATTATTTAAAGTATTATTGTATATTACTATAAATTATATTTATAAAAGAAAAATGTAAATTCTTTTATCATTTTTTAACTTTTAATTTTTAACAATAAAAATAACAAATAAAGTAAATAAACTATAGGAATATGTTATTAAACAAAAATATAATCTTATTCACACAACTTTTATATGTACATAGTTTAAAGTGTAAATATTAAACATATTTCCAAATTTAATTTTCTTTGCAGAGACTGTACGTCTAATGCATCCTTAAGTAAATAGTAATAATTTAATAAAATAAGCATATAATTTACAGCGTAAGAGACGCATTTGGAAAGCGCACTTGGAAAGCGTTCTGTCTGCTCTGCTATTTTTACATAGACTTTGCTAGCACAATCTATGATAATATGGCTGCAGTATCATTACATGAGACGAGCGCTTTCAGAAAATACTTCCATGATGCGACTGCAATTCCCGTGTATCTTCCTGTAACCTGAGACACTTCCTGCCATATTTTCTATCCTTAATGCAAAAACCAATATACCTATCCGTGAAATTTTGCGAACATTTTTCTCTCTTTTTTCATGTAAAGTTGAAGGGTAAAGAAATAATATAATTTGTACTTTCATATTTATATAAGAAAAGGCGTTCTTATAAGATATTCAAATTTTTAAAGTTTTATCATTTCATTTATTATAAAACAGAGATATTTGATCTCTATTTTACATAAAGGAAATAATCTCACAGTTCCGGCATTTAATGTAAACGCAAGTTGAATATAATTTCCCGGTATATAATTGACGTGATCATGTTTTCATACCTTGCTCCGCTGCATTGGAACAATGCACATATTGCTGCCTACGCTTACTTATGATATTTATGTTTCGCGTTCCATCAAGAGAATATTTAAAGTGTACACACAATACACGATAGCTATCTCTATCGCATAATATAATTCTGTTTTATTAATCATTCATTGAATTCATTCATATAATATACATACGTAATCCATTCATATAAAGGAATTCCACTAACAATAAGAAAATAAGGTGTGCCTAGAATGCAGAATATTGTCCACTAAAATAAATAAATACAAAGTTACATTATTACAATTAAGTCAACGTAATCGAAACATGTATCACTATTATTATATCAATTACTGATTTCATCATTGAAATCGCGATGAAACTATATCGAGAGCCTGTCGATATGGCTTTTTTTTTACATATTTTCAAAGTTTACATATTTTCTTCAGATCATTATAAGAATCGCGAAAAGCGAGCGTTCACAGCACGGAATGCTGCACGGTGAAATTCGTCCTTAATATACCGATCAGTCGTGACGGGGCAGAAAGCGAAAACCACTTATCTCAGCGAGGTTTATTGTCTGTGGCGGCACCCACATCGTCTGGGAGCGAGAAGACGTTTTTTGCCGGTTGGCATCCTCCGCAGGAATATAAGAGCGTGTAAAGCGTGGCAACGGCGTGACGAGGTCGGGAAAGTGCCGACCTGCCGTCCCCGATCCTTGCTATAATTTAATCCATGCTTCACCACACCCTCTGCGTGAATACACTCCACGGCATCTTCCGTAATTCACGCTAGATATGTCAAAGTGCAATCAGGTTCTCTAACTGCGTCAAATCGGCGCAATCAACGATTCTTTACGCATGTTTTACAATTGAATTGATGCACAAACACGAACGAGAGATCATGCATCGATCAAGTCTTGAAAGAGACTTTTTATCTCGAACGTCAATCTTTCAGTTGAATTCAACGATTCTAAAGTAATTGAGAAAGTTGTTAATTTTAATAATATTTTTACATTCATTCTTTTTTATTTGAAATAAAATAAAATAAATTAATATCTGGAAATAAAATAAAATAATTGATTGATATCAAAGGAACATCAGCACTTATATATCATTAATTTTTTTATGAAATATATTTTTATGATATAACAGTGCTATTTCTGAAGTCAATCTATGGTGTAACTATTTTTACGAGAAGATAAACTAGTATAACTTACCGATGGCATTACAGCCTAACTTGATCACTTTCGATTTCCATTCCAGTTTACTTGATTCAATAATACATTCAATAATACATTACGGTAACTTAACTGTTCCTAAACAAATAGATATTAGCAAACCTTAAGTCCAGTTGCATCAATGTCACTTTGATTTTAAGCGAGTCTTAAAACTCTATCTCATTTTAAGTCTCCCTTAAAATCAAAGTCTCGTTTTAAAGCCAAAAAGAGACAGAAACAGAAAGAGTTTTAAGTCTCACTTAAACAAAGTAACGTTAGTGCTATCGGGCCTTACAGGAGCAAGCCTCATTTTCTTTTATTTTGTTGAATTCTCCTTTCAGTAGATAGAGGTATGTAAATTTTCTCTTCGAATGAAATAATCGTCAAATGAAGCTATTAAACTCGATTGAAAACCTTGTCTGCAGAGTTTATTGCATTTTAACGTAGAATTCCGTCTTTAATGATCGTAAATGTATTCAAAGATAAAATCTTTCACCAAATAGTGTTGAAAATATATTGTCCAAATTACTGCGAGAGTATATCAATTTTGACTGTTTTAAAATGAAACCAAGTCTTTTCTCTTCTCTTCTCAGATTGTGAAATTGATATTATTTTTATATCTATTTCGAGTAAAATTTATTGTAAATCAACATCGTTTAAATTTTAAGTGAACTTATTGAGAAGTTAAGTACATCTCTAAAAATTAATGAAATTTTACTTAATACTTTGTTTTATTATAATTTAAAGTCTAACGTGTTTTGTCTCATTCTGTGATTTTTAAAAAATAAATATATAAAAATTATATAATATATATATTTATATAATGAATATTTATATAATGAATAAATTTACGATAAAAAGTATGCAAAGTATAGTAAAAATATCATTTTATTATTTAATAAGAATTTTTCAGAAAAAGTGGACCTGCGAATGGTAGTAATACGAATAAAAAGTGGGTGGTAAGGGAAAACGTGTCACACGCTATGCAACTCACGGTCGTTTGCTCTATTCTGCTTTAAGAATGGAAGTATTATGAATCGGGCACACACAACGAGTCCCGTTGTGGTTGCTTATATATTTAGATGAGAAACTTTGTCTTAAAGAACGAGTCAGCTCGTGAGAATTTTTGTAGAATAATTATGCTGTGTAAATATACTTTTATTGAGTGTATAATAATGTTGTTCTGACCACGCAAGATGCTTCCACCGAATTTCATAATATCTTAGTATGCAACACTTGATAAGATCATAAAGATCTTTTTTCAGCAAAAGATATGAAATATTTTTAAAAATTGTTAAAAATAATTAATTTAAAATATATTTAAAATATGATGCATATATTATATATAAATTATATATCACATAAAAAATAATAAATATCTCTTTTAGAATTACGATATAACTTGTGGATACAGCGAGGTGAGATATTTCATTTTACATGTCATTAGTTTATCTCAGTCAATAATGTTTGTAACACCATCAGGTCATTCATCGTATCTTCAAATCCTCGTATTTACATTTATCGCGCCAGGACAATCACGTTCCTTTAAGTTTAATTAGGCGTCTGTGTTTACAAAAGGCGTTGTTAGTTCCGACTTGTGCTTGAATAGTCCAGATGAGCTGTCCGTCCTGACACGTCATAAATCCTGAGTCTTGGATGCTCTGGACGTGATCTAGATATCCATAATACTGATTATTACATCTACATAGCCAACAGTGACATGATGTCGGTGATGGTAGCGAAACGTGACGTGCTTGTACCGACACAATGCTTCAAATAGCGACTTAGGGAGCTTTCTCGAGTGGAACCTTCATACATCCGTTTGAGGATCGTGCAGGAAAGCGGCGAAACTAGGACTCGTCGGAATAGTAAATTTAAATGCGACATTTCTCACTGGAATTCGGTGTTCTTATTTCGGCAACGGAATATAAGATGAGTAAATTTAGGACGGCAAATTTAGGATGGCACAGATTTCTCAATATATTTAGATTTTTTTAATACTTTCATTGCCGAAAGTGTTTATCGATCTTTTACAGAAAGAAACAGAGAGTAGATAAACACTTTTAATTCCAAGTATTAGTAAACTTGTAGCCTTTAAATAATGATATTTATTCTCTCTCTACTCTCTAGATATGTTAAAATATGATATGAAAGTACAATTAAATTATTGATCGGCAATGGAAAGTATTAATGATTATTTAATAGACTCCGGAGTTAATTAGAGTCCATTGAAAGTCGTTCAATAGTTTTATTGAGATAATTTATCATAATTTCATAATTTCAATAGTTTATTTCTGCTCAAAGAATTAGTAAATCCGTGAATGAAAGAACGCAACAAAGTTAAAGTTTCTCTCCTCTACATATTACAGTTCATAGAAGATATAGATTATATTATTGGGTCCTGAGTACCCAAACACTTTAAGCATTCCTATAACTAATTGTTTCGGGCATTAAATTCCCAACAAATCGGTGACGTCGTTATTTACTTTATCCAATTGTTCGCTACGCACTATACCGGCATGCACATGTCGTGAATTGCATTTCACCGGAGATGATTATGCCTCTTCGGAGATGCGCCCGGGTGAAATCTCTCTTATCGCACGCGACTACGCGTGCATTGACGATGAGCGCGAACGCCACTTTTTTATCACTCATGTAGCCCATTAAAACTGACGCATCAGCTTTCCTCTTTTGGCTCGCAAGGATTGCGGACGAGGATATTACTCTTTCTTCCCTCGTAAACAACATGAAAGTGATACAAATGAAACTACTATTACTGGCTATCAGCTTGATATCGCAGACGGAAAAATAAAAAGGTAGATATTATAAGAGCCAATATTTTGATTGTGTTTCATATAATAATATCGATCTTTTTTTCATTGATAAATTTTTACGTACAATTATAGGTTGTTAAATTATATTTCTTGTTAGATCTTGTATTACATTTTCAAAATTAAATCAAACTTTGGCTTACAAAATTTTGTGTAGCAAAATTGACCTTTTCTTTCTTACGTAAGAAAACTTCTATCATGTATTCACATTGTGATCTAACTGTGCATTTCATGGCACTGACAACATTTATGAACATTATTTATCCTTGTTTAACATTTGACAAACGACAAGGATGAAATAACTCCAAGAACGTGATAAGCGGAACGCAGTCTATGCCGTATGATATACTTCCTACAAAATTACAGCGACTCGAAATAATCCTCTAAAGGAGACATCGCACATGTTATGTTCTTTCTTATTCACTACCGGTGTCGTTTTTATATCACATAATTCATATCACGCTCGCATCGATATCGTTATGGAAAACAGCTGGCTGAAGAGACTTTTCACCTCGACTGGCTTAGCGGTGATCACTAATTTTGCCGGAATTTCAGAACCGGCTTTCGATCGGCGTAATTATCGAATACATAAATTTATATAATGTATCATAATTTATCTTAATTTTATGGAAGTATGATACGATTTATTTAGATCGTTACATTTATAAATTAACTTTCATAGATAATAAGGAAATAGCGATTAAAAATAAATTTAATTCCACATTGCTTATATAAATAGCTCTAGATTTACGTAATGCTGTATTGTTCTTTATTAATGACAATTTAGAACACAGTATTTTGAAAGGGATATGATAGCAAAAAATCCGACCGAGTTGATTGAATAATGCTTTCGACGTCCACTTAATTAATTTATAATGCGTGTAAAATCTATTTAATCTGGTCATGGATTTTTCATTGAGTTGACAACACTTGTTTAATATTAAATTTAAAAAACTTTTTTACGTAGAAGCTATTAATAATTCTTATTAAAACGCATTTCCATGATGATGACTAGTCACGATACACGTTTTAAAACAAACTTGAAGTGAACGTACTGTAATTTTCTTCATCCTTCAAAAGAAAATTACTCGATATTAATTATGCTACTAATCCCAACATTCGAGCTGTCCTCCGTGATAATTTCTCGCTTTACGTAGCAAGTATACCGTACAGTGAGAGCACTAATCAGCAGCATGGAAAAGGGGTAGCAAAGTAATTCGACTTGATTTTACATGCCTTTTTTAAAAAGGAAAACCTGCAAAATGCATAATATGTACGAGTTAATTATATCAATGTAATTACTATGATTATCTCATTTTTCATCAATAAATGTGCAAGGGAGAACGCCGGCTTTTGCAGCACGTGCGTATGTTTTCACGGCGATGCATTTCGCCGATTTATTGCAGGCAGCGAAATGAGATTATCTTGTTGAAGAGAAGAGAAACTAATAGACACGAATACGTTCTCTTCTACTTCTTGCAATGTACATGATTTTCAGATAGATAGTAGTAATGAGGTTAAATTAGCGAAATATGTTTATATAAAAGCATCGAACTGTATATCAAAGTCTCAAATAATTTTAAGAAAATTTAATACGTATTAAATATGTATAGAAATTCTCTCATTATAGAAAATCTTATTAAATGCTACTTTTATTCATACAATCTAATCTTATACTTTACATCGATAAAATAATGAAATAAATCAATTTGCGTTACGTATATTAAAATATTAGAGCATTGAATCTTACATCGCAAGTGTTTTTCAACGTTACGCTATGGAAAATATAAGATAAAGATAATTAATCTTTTCAATTATTTATATCTTTCGTTAGATTAAATTTATTAAAAAAAAATAAGCTCCTATAAGCTCCTTATACGATTTATAATCGTATGTGATATCCAAATGGAAAGTTCTCTCTTTGTCATGAAATCTGCGTTCACCTGTCGTGCGATTATATACTTCATGCGCGAGTAGCCACCGTCCAGTAGTGACCGGTGCCGTTTTTGCGGCGATCGCATTGCATTCGCAATGATTCATGCTGCACAATGAACCAGTCTTAATGAATAGGAATTAGCTGAGAATGGCAAAAGTCCACTTTTCCCAGGTCCCTTTTAACCTAGCTCATGCTAATCACCGCACAATAGTGCCTAGTACTTAGCGTGGTCAGTACTCGGCGAAACTCCTGTGCTCGTGATGGTATAGAATCCGCGAATGGACGCCAATAAAGTTAATCGCGCTCCCGCTTGAAGACAATAAGAAACAGACCATTTATGATCGCAACAGTCAGATAAGAAACTATCGTTTGTGGAAGGAACGATTTTGTTGAAGTGTCTAAAAATTATCTATTCACAGATGTGAAAATAATTTTACTGATTATTATAGTAGGACGCTTAAACTGGTTACTCGAATATAAAAATTTTCTGCAACATTGCTCATAATTAAGATTTCTACGTAATTATTTTTTGAGCAACATTATTTTTAGCAACAAAATTATTTTCTGCATTTCTAGCTTTAAATTTTTTAATAATTCAACAAAATCACAATCGTTCTTTCTTATATTTTACTTTCTATTTGTCCGGCAAGCATTCTATCTCGCTTGGCGAATTTTAATCACACGTCACACATTACCGTCGCATTTTTCTGCCGAATTACTTGCGCCATTATGCACGTTATTTCTTTACGATTATCATATGAGCATATTCGCGGAACCAATTTTGCGAAGTCACGCGACGCGTAAATTGGAGTTTGGATTAAACGTTCTACCTACATCTTAAATCTTTAAATTAAGCAACGATATTTGAATCGATATTGTCCTATTCTTGAAATTCTTAAGTTTGTATTAAACGTATCAAAATTACGGAATACGATATTATTTTGTATTTTATTATTTTGCAAATTAGAGTATCGTTTATGTATAAACACACATAATCACATATAGTGATTGATCACATACAGTAATGAAATCACATATAGTAATAAATCATATTGTATATTAAAGTAATAAAAAATATTTAAAAAAAATTATTTAAACAGGAATTTCTCGTTATTTCTCGTTTAAGAAAAAAATTTATTTTACATAAGTCTAGTTGTGAAATTTAATTGAAACAAGAGTTACCATATAAATAATGTTTTATTAACACAAATTCATGTATTATACAACACGTATAAATTAATATGAAATATCAATTTCAGAACTATTTACGAAACTATAAATTGATATTACTTAATCTATGGCGCCTTAAGGTAGTTAATAATAATCATCTTAAAATATCTGCGCGTTGTATCAATATACATGCAATCGCTATTATTCTGCAGTTAACCAACAACAAGTGCAACTAGTACACGTTAAAGGTCGCGATGGAAGATGAAGAGGCCCGGCATAATAAGGCCAGAAAGAAAGATCACGTCTATACAATGACAAAGGGAACTATGATATGTCTAGCAAGGAATCTTCGCATATGTACAATCTAATTATATGATCTTGGATCTTTTTCTTTAAAAGTTATTTAGCTCAAGAATTCTCGACAAAAAATGCAAAGAAAAATTCAAGGAAGGAAAAGGAGTATAAAAATTATGTATTACATATGTGTAATACGGAAGTATCGTAGAAAAATAAGCGAATTTTTAGTTAGAGTATGTCACATTGATAAAATGTAAGCAGTGACTTCATAGATTAATCATTCGATTGCGCAATGACATAACGTGTCAGTTTAATGAAGTCGTCGCGTAATAACGAAATTAGAAGAGATAGATTTGCGCATCAACGAAATGGGATGATGGACAGAAACTTGTTAAGAACGTCCGATCTATTATTCCATAATTATTTATACAAATGGAACGTCAAAATAAAAAAGCTGTTTCTATTTGCAACGTTATCACGCGTACGCTATTTACACAAATTCTCAAAATAACTAAAAAGTTTTATGATAAATGACAGACTGTGCAGTGTTACTTTTTGACAGTGATAAATTATGTTCCATATAGGTCGAGTGTGTTTATCTTGAAGTTTCTAAAACACGATAATAACTAATAGCCATTATAAAATTGTTGAAGAAGTTATAAAAATTATTACGTATGAAAGTATTTATAAACTATAACGTATCAATACATATTCATACTTTATAATTATATGTATGTATTAATTCTAACGTGTATATAATAATTCTTGTAATAGATATTTATGATCCCCCCTCCTTCAATTAAAAAATTACATATGTTTTAAATGTGTATATTATATAATTATATATTTTATGATATGTAAAGTACAATATATATTCTTATTATATATTATAATACTGAATTATTATAGTATAATTATTATATATTATAATATATTATAGTATTTATCTTTATTATCTTTTGTTGACGTTGCTGATAAACGACTTGTTTCATTTCCATAAACTGTGGTTATTTATACAAACTTTCCTCTCATTATCAGCTTAGTATTACATTATGAATGGAAATAAGAAATCAAAGTAGAGATAGTTCAACCATTAATTAAATCCTTAATCCTTCGTTTAAATCGTGACTAGATTTACAGTGCGCGAAATAACGATCAGTATAGCGAGTTTCCTTTAGCGAGATTTTTCCCCATTTCCGATGTCGATTCGATCACCGTAAATAAGCGATATCAAGTAATGGAGTAAATTTATGTGCATCCACATTAATTAATTATCTTGAGTATAACTTTCTTTCTTCAAATTAATTATTTTTTGAATCTGTAGTTTATATGATTTTTCTAATATGTGCAATGTGAATTTTCTCAAGCTGTCACCTAAAATTAAAAACAGATTTATAATACAATCACGCGCAATGTCTTTGGAACATTAAATATCTCTCGATCACAAACTTTCTATAAACCTTCGACGTTATTATACATTAAAGGAAAACGTACGATGCTTCTCCGGCATTTTGCAAAAAAGATTCGTGAGAAATTATAGAGTATTCGAATCACGTTTCTGCAAAATTCCTGATATTCACATCTTTCACAACTCGTACCTTTTTAGTCACGATATGTATATCGCCACAAGTTTTCCGTCGACAAGTTTCTGTCCATTATGAACCGTTAAGGATAAAACATCAACGTAAAGAACTTAATACATCAAAAGCTGTAGCATAATAAAAAATCGCTGATTATAATATACTGGAAATTATTTTGGTTTACGAATACTCGCTTATGTACATAGTAATATCGCTTCAAAATTGATCAAAAATTTATAATTTACGTGAACTTTAAATATTTTTTTATATATCATTTTATTCAATCATTTTCTTTCTTCAGGAAAGGAATCGACGCTTTTTCTGTCAATCATGATATCTTTGTTTAATATATTATTTTTTTAAGTTTTATACACTGAGAAAAAAATTGTTTATTTGACATATTGGAAAAAGGTTAGTATCTGAATGTTTAATATTAAAATGCAGGAAAATGGCCTAAATTTAAAATCAGTCACGGAGTTCTTATATGAACATAATTAATAAATTTTAATAATTATTTTTTTATTGGTGTACCTATACTTAAATGGCTATCTATATTGTTTTTTT